>ERZ779851.303-NODE-303-length-50083-cov-5.423983_pt1 | contig 50083 bp, 45 predicted proteins | sample MGYA00511094_ERZ779851 | MGnify/ENA primary metagenome ERZ779851 (study PRJEB29588, sample SAMEA2155512) | human gut metagenome | biome: human gut; feature: human-associated habitat; material: faeces | place: Denmark | collected 2008/2010 ...
CCAGTACCACCAGTGATCATAAGGGTTGCGTTATCAAATGCAGACATTTTAATTTCCTTCTTTCTCAGAATTCATACTTTTTATTACGCCAAAGATATCTTTTTGAACAAAAAAGGCACATGGAATCGCGGCTACTGCTGTTGCGACAACTACCGTGATCCAACTTCTGTAAACACTGCATCCCCACATTGTTAAGAGCAAGTTTCCAGCACCCGCCACCGTCAACCATATGGAAATGACTTTTGTTCTTCCCATGCCACACGCAAAATTGTAGTTAAGCATCATCCACATATACACGAGATTGTATACGCAGAATAGCAGCCCCGCTACTCGGGAAACTTCAATTGCATTCTCTCCAAGCCAGAGTTTAACGACCATCGGCATTACTGCGACCAAAACAAGCTGTGCTAGTCCAAATAACGCAATCAGTCCTATTCCTTTTCGATACAAACCCCGAATCCATTGTTCCTTTTTTTCCACAAGCGCCTTCGTTACTGCGGACCATACCGGATTCAGTGCCAGTGAGAATAATCCTCCGATCATGCCAATCAGTTTATAGTAAATTTGGTAATCAACAACGGCTTCTGCTCCCACAAACCACGAAATGTAAAGTTCTTTTACATTAAAAAGAACCATAATGATGATTTGCAGATAGAACAGTGCGCCACCTGTTCCCAAAACTTCTTGTGCAGCATTCCATGTAAACGCTCTGAAGCGAGGCCACATTCCTCTAAGTATGGTTGCAAAAATCCATACCGTCGCAATCAAGGCAGGAACATTATTTGCAAGCGTATTGATATACGCTAACGTAATGATATCTGACTCACTGCCCGTGGGTTTGGAACAAACAAGGTAGAGCATTATCAATGCACTGGATAGCAGACTTATAACTCCCGGAAGAACTGCTTTTTGTAGTGCATACAAGATATGGCATACCAACACTGAAAAGAAACGGACACAAACTCCAATTACCAAGATATGGATCATGGTCACCAAGGTATCTTCTGATATATCGCCCGACGAAAGTCCTAGAATTTTATACCAATTCAGCCGCCCCACAACAATATGCTGCAACACAATTAAAACCAAAACGATTCCTGCAACCGAAAAATAAGCAGCAGAGACCAACTCTATAACTCTTTCTTTATCTCCCTTCTGTAACGGCTCTACGATTTTATTTCGCAGACCTCCTCCGATTCCAAAATCCAAAAGCATGATCCAGTTCAGCAACTGAATCAACGTAAACCACATTCCAAGAACCGCCTGTGATTCGAAATATCGCATGTATGCCGGCATCATCAGAAGCGACACCAGCATTGCCCCACCCTTTACCAAATAATTTCCGGCCACATTGAGTAATAACGTTCGATTATCTTTATCCCCTAAATAACGTGTCAGCACCTTTTTCATTTGAATCATTTTCTATTTTCTCGCTTTTTCACAGTATTCTCGCTTGGTAAAGCAAATCGTGTTTTCCTCCACCTTGCCCGATATTACGGTTCCGGCTCCAATTACTGCACCATCAGATATTTCTGCTCCTGCCAAAATCTTGCACCCGCAACCAAGCCATACATCCTTTCCAATTTTCGTCGGATGTACTGATAGGGGCTGTTCACACATATTCTTACCCATGTGCATTCCATGATTGCAGTCAATGATATAGCACTGTGCGGCAATCATGGTATTTTTGCCGATGATTATATCCTGTGCAGCACATATAATCGTTCCATCCCCAATTGAAACATTGTCTTCCAACGTAACTTTCCCAGATCCAAAAATATGCACGTTAGGGTACAGCGTTACGTTGCGTCCAAATTTAATATTCGGGTTATCTAGATAAACCACTCCCAAGACATGAACAAATCCATCCGGGTGGTATAGCACTGATAATTGAGTGTACTTGAGTATTCTCCAGCACTTTTCAATCAACCGCCTCATAAACCAAATTGTCTTCACATTTTATCCGTCCTCTCTTGCAAATAATCCACTCAGATCTGAAAACTTCTCAACTGATTCGCGTATCCAGTCCTCGCTTTTATCCCACCACTTTTCTCTTTCCATCTCAGCAATCGTTTCATCCGAAAAACGATAGCGCAAAATTTTTGCAGGACACCCAGCCACTACCGCATACGGTGGAACATCTTTTGTAACGACCGATCCGGCTGCAATCACAGCGCCATCACCGATATTCAACGCCTTACTTCCACACACAAGTGTTGCTCCCGTACCGATCCATACATCGTTTCCAATTTTGCAGAGGTATTTATGGTCTTCATCGGTATAAAAGAACTCTTGCGTATATAGCTGTTTTTTTGTAAAAGAATTTCTGATAGCGGAATAGGTGTAGGGAGATGTGCTCAAATAATTCATTGGGTGATTTCCTGCGGCTAACGTCACATGCGCCGCTATTGAACAGAATTTACCGATCTCTACTTGCGGCAATTCGCAGTAATCTCCCATGTATGAGAAACTGCTTACCCCCCCTCCTTGAATATTACAATGAGATCCAATTTTTACATTTTTTGCAATTTTGGCCCCTCGAACTTTTGAATCTCGGCCAATTTCAATGCTACTGCTTAAGTTGAAGCGTAGCCATTGTGCCAAATTTGCAGTTTCCCTTAGCAGAGACTTTGCACCTTCGCGAATAGACATCTTTCAGTCCCTCATCTTTTACCGTTTCCAAAACACATTGTGCTTTACAACACCGCTTGTTGTTATCAAGCAGTGTTTTTCCTGATAAGTTCTTGTTACCGTACTATTTGCTGCAACAATACATCCATCTGGCACTGTACACCCTTTCAGGATCGTTGTCCTGCAGCCCACCCAGACATCATCGCCAATCATAATTGGTCTCGAAACCGGCTTTTCCATTGCTCCTTCTCGAATCGGGTGAAAATCCGAGTCCATCACCAGATCATCCCAACTCAGCATCACGTTTTCTCCCAAAGCAATATGCTCCATGCAAATCACCTGCGAATTAACATTTATGCTGGAATTTTTACCAATTTGAAGCGTTGCGCCCTCAGCACAGCTCAACTTCACACCGGCTGCGATTCGAACGTTCTCTCCTAAGCAGACCGCCCCACCCACATGCCATATTCCTCTTTGATATCTGGAATCGCAAATTCCGGTGCGCTCAAAGCCAATCCGTACATTCGCCGTTTTATAGGACTGAATTTTTACCCCCCCCGTAAATTTTTCAACATAACATTCTTGCTGACCAATACAGGAAGGCGAAATCCCTTGATTCCAAAATAGTGCAAATTAAAACGAAGCGTTTTTAATATCGATATATCCAGCAGAGCTCTCATTCCATCCATCCTCACAACTGTCGTCTTGTAACAATGCCGCCGACATATATAGCAACATAAAAATGCCCAACATGATTTCCGTGCCAAAATTAAGACCTACAAATGTCAATACAATAATACGCGATCTGAGAAAACTTCTTTTAAATACTGTATAGAACACACCTATATAAAGTAGTACGCCTACCGCTCCCAAACAATAATATGCAGCGAACCACCCTGGGAGATAACCGGTCGCTACTTCTTGCAAACTTTTACCAAAGAAAAATTGCAAAAGGTTTGTATCTTCCGAAAATGCGCCTTCAATAAATGCAAAGTGGGACTGTGCTGAAAGGCCTCGGCCGTCTGCAAACGTGCGCCCGATGAAGGTGTCTATATATCCACTTTTATACAAAAGAAAAGAACATAGCGGTATTAGCAGAAGAATTCCAATTACTATTTTTTTAGGTATCCGGTACAAAAAATCCTGCGGGCAAATCAGCATCCACGCCAGCACCAAAATAATAAGACCAATCGTACCTGTGGAGGAATGTGATATAATGATGCCAAATGCATAAATCAGGCAAAGTACGTTCTTTCGGTTATCTCTCTGCACAACAAATAGCTCAATCAACAGCGCAAGCAACAAGAAAATGGCAAATGTAGAAGGCTCTGAAAACCACGCTCTCGGGCGAACGGTCCAGTTATACGCAATCCAACCATCCTGCTGTTCTTTTAACCCTGTACGCAAAACCGGAAAAAGTGGCAGGTAGGGGCTTAGTGAAATATGAGCATAAGTACCGAGGAAGAACTGAAAGAAACCATAAACTGTACTGGAAACCCCAATAATTCTGATTGATTTTACAAATTCCTCTTTTTGCAGATTTTTTTGTAGCAAAGATACGCCAAAGATATAAATCGCCAACCTCCACGATGTTCCCAGCGCATCTATAGTATCTAGGTTGATCGATGAAAAACACAAGAGAACGACTGGTTGCAGAATCAAATATGCAATCAGCGGCACAAATATTCTATTAAACACCAGCCTAAAACCTTTTGTGCTGATTTCTGCAATCATAAAAAAGAGAAGCAGATAATCTGCGAACGTTACAAATGGAAGTATTTTAAATCCATACAGCGTAAGCATCGGAAACAGCGGAAGTGTGATACTGTACCATTTTTTTAGTGATTTTTGCGTCATTCCAATTCTCCGTCTTTTCCTTATATTTATGCGTTCTTTACTCGCATTATTTCTTCCGCTATTCTTTCTGCCGAATATTCCGGTGTACTTGTTTCAAACGTCTTTTTCAACTCTGTCGGATCAACTTGTTTTCCAGCGGAGTTTTCAAGGAACTGTACCAATTTATTAAGTTCACTTTCTTGATTTTCCTCGTACATTTTAACGATATTGCCCAATATATACTTTTCCAAATAATATACATCGGGGTCATTCTTTTGCCCTGAAAAATGCACGATTGGTTTTCCGTAAGACATACATTCAAATATCTTTGCAGAAATCTGACCGCTGGTTTTCAACGATACGATCACATCGGCCGTTGCCATAATACTCTCCAGGGTAGCAGCATCCACATATCCATGGACCCGGACATTCAGCTTTTCCTTATTTGCCATTGCGGCAATGCGATCTGCCTCTGCTCCTCGTGTATACAGATGCAACACTCTCTTCGGCGAATTTTCGATTTTCTTAAAGATTTCCAAAAGCTGATTGGGATTATAGTGCGGTCCTCCAATAGAACCTGCATATACCCAGTGCTCACCATCCTCACCGAAATCATACCGTGGAATCTTATCGATATCCCTCACTTTGAAGCGTGGCATATCAGACTCTCTCAACTTGCTGCGATACGGATCATACCTCGACAATTCGTAATCTCCTTTTCGTGAATGCATATAAAAATACGCATCACAGTTTTGGAGGATCTTTTTTTCCCAGATAAAAGCATCGGCAAAAGTCTTGCTGATATGCTGATCAACAAATGTCTTGCGCAACGTATCCACACAGAAAACGACATACGGAACATCTGGGTATTTGGCTTTAAATTTGCACGCTGCAATATTGGAATCAAAGGGATTTAATATTGCAATCACACCGTCGTAGCAGTTTTTCTCTTGAAGTTCGCACATTTTTTTATAGATTCTGCGAGGAAAAGAAAAGGAGTAAAACGGCTGCCACGGTAACAGAATCGTTCCTTTAACTTTTGACAGGATATTGGCTAAAATATGCGCCGTCTTACCTTTTGGGGTATTGCGGTAGGTATCCGCATAATAAAAAAGACGCAATCTTTCATCGGGCTTCACATAATAGACCGCATTGTCCTCCCACCGATCAGGCGTCCCATCAAAGTCATCATACGCCAATACATCAACGGAATCACCCCGTCGTGTCCAGACCCGAATCAATTCCTGTGCACACATGGCATTTGCGTATGGACGGGGGAAGTATTTATCTGTTAGAACTAGAATTTTTTTGCTGTTACCCATTTTTCACCCCATGCCTCTTTATCAACTCTTTCAGCAAGTGAAAATACTGTACCATAGTTGGTTTCAAATCGGTCGCATCCCAGATTGCGAAGGCTCTAGCCTTCTTTTTATCATTTAGCCACTGCCTCAAGGTAATATTTCCGCATGCCACATGTCGCAGGTCCAGCGATTCGTCCATCGTGTAAACCGTATCATCCAAACAGGTTCGTATAAAATTTTCTGGCGATTGATTTTCGGTTTTCCAATAATACCAGTTCACCGGATAATATACCTTTGATCCAAACACTGAATAAATCGTTCCTGAATTTCGCCAGTTTATTTCATTTAAGTATATTTTCTCACCAACACGTAACGCTTCAACGTCAAAAATTCCATCATATCCCACTTGTCCGAAGGCATTTCTCACCTCATCAAAGAATTCTTGCACATTATTCTCACTTGTCACTTGTAAGCAGCTACTGCTTCCACCCACAACAGGCCATACTCTGATTTTCTTAGAATTGAACCAACATTGATTTTGTCCACTGATTGATCCAACCATAAGGTATTCTGTATCGTAAATCAGGTACTCTTGCACCAAAAATCGATGATAGCCTTTTTCCCGGAGTTCTTGGAGATATGCTACGGTTTGAGTTTCTGTATCACATTTACGAATATCCGATTTTTCGCCCTCTGCACTGACAACCGGCTTTACGATGCATGGATAGATCATATCCTCCGGCAGTCGAATATCGTTCAAGTCCACCACGCAGCTTTTTGCCATTGGAATTCCATAGGTTTGAGCAAATTCAACCTGTTTTTGCTTATCCATCAACTCTGCAATTTTTCCTTGCTGTCCACCAATGGAGGGCAGCAAAAAGTGTTCCTTCAATCGATCAAGGTTCAAATCAATTTCTTCTGCTGCCCCATCCGAGTATGGAATAACAACAGGCTTTTCTTTCTCATTCTGAAAGGCATTCAAAAGGAACTCGACAATTTCGTCGTCCGATTTAATCGCCCATGTTTTAGCCCAATATTTCGATTTTCGGACAAAACCATGCTCTGCGCCCTCGCCGACAATAACGCCATACGGTTTGATTCCATTTACACCAAAACTACGAGCCAAACCCAACCCATTGTGGTGATTTCCGCCAATTAAAATCACCTTATTCTTTAAATCACCCATACACCTTTACTCCTTAGATCCCTTTATCCCTCTCAGGAAATAAATTGCGTGTTCTATTATTTTTCCAAGGATTCCCTGCTTTTTCACATAGTCATATTTTTCCATAATTTCATCCGCACTTCGAAACAGCGATGCATATTTCTTTAAGAAGTCTTCCAAATATGCAAAGTCTTGTTCCTGCATATTATTGGGATGATAGACAAACGTATAAACGCCTTGAATTGGAAGCTTATGGGGTGTATCAAATAGTGTCGGCAGAAAATAAACACCCTCTCTTTGATACGGATGAAGAGCATACCCATCCGAAATATACATGGGACAGCTTTCCGTTTTCATCAATGCAATCGCCTTGACGGTTGCTTCATCATAGGTATGGCAAGGCGCAAAGAAACAGGTCGGCGTTAGTCCATGCTCTTTGAGTATCTGATATCCCTGCTTCAGCATTTCATACTGTTCTGTGCTACTTTTCCCTGCCCATTCTGTTTTACTGGAATGCGAAAGCTGGTAGTATCCTCTGGGCTCGTGAAAATGCAACTCGTGATGTAAACCATGTAATGCGATCGTCCAGCCTTTTTTCTGCCATTCACATGCTTTTTTCCAAAAGTTCTCATCTGCAACCGCAACAAAATCCGGATCACGATTTTCAGGAATCACACCGACAATCGGTCTGACTTTATATTTGTCCAGAATTCTTTCTATTCTTGCCCATTTTTCTGTATTCATCTGTGGGCATGCATCATCTAATCTCAAGCAATAATCCACCGGTGTTTTCCTCATCTTTCTATTGCCGCCTTATAAATTCTGCAGATATCATCTGCATATTTCTTCATGTCGGTGTACCTTCCACTTTTCCTCATTGCATTTTTTGATTTAACCTCATATGTGGTATCGTCGTTCAACAGTTTTAGAAGTATTCTACTGTATTCATCTGTTGTCCTACATTTTGCTCCGCAGGATTCGTCTATAATATTTTCCAGTCCACCAACACCACTGCACACGACAGGCTTGCCAAGACACATGCCTTCTACTGCTGCTAGCCCAAAGCCCTCCCAGATTGAGGGCATTACCATAATTTTTCCAGCATTTAGGTATGGATAAGGATTGCTTTGAAAACCAACAAGCTCGATTATATCTTCCAACTCGTGGCTACAAATGTATTCCTTGACCTGCGGCATCAGTTCTCCGTCTCCGATCATCCTTGCTGTAATGTTAGGAAACAGTCTCTTTACTTCACACACGATCTTGCAAAATTCCAATGGATTCTTCGGCAACGACATTCTGCCCAAATACACCAAATCCACCGGCTTGCAGTCACTTTTTTCCCGTGCTTTTTGACGGACATCTTCTGCATCTACCACATTACCAATAACAGTATTTTTATTTTTCATTAACCCACGGAAAATGTATTCATCTTCAACCGCCTTTGAAACACTGATGACCTGCCGTATTTGGGGTAACGCTAGTGCAAAGACTATTGACTTTACGCCAACTTTTTTCAACCATGGTGGATTGTTGTGCAGATGTGCTATCACTGGAATATCTCCAGCCGCCCATGCCGCCGTGCTTGCCATGGTAAAATCATGCGCATGGATAATATCCGGTTGCAGTTCGCCAACTACTTTTTTCACCATCCGAACCGATGTTTCTTCCAACGGATAAAACCGATGTCCTCTATCTTCAACCACCTTCCGAATGGGTCCATCCGTAGAGGCATAAATCATTTCGATATCCGGACACGCATCCATAATAGTCAGCACAACATTTTCTGCGCCAGAATATTTATTACTTTTTAATAGATGTAAAACTCTCATTTGTCGTAGTACCTTCAATTGCAGCAGAGTAAATACCTTGCATCTCTTTGCTGACATTTTTAATATCATATTTTTTCTGCGTTTCCCAGTTCCGCTCGCACTCCTGCTCTATTTGCACGCCATTTGCCGCATCATTCAATAGCTGGTAAAGCATATTTTCATCCGTCGGTTCAAACAGATATCGACTACTCCTCAGTAAATCCACATTTCCACGGATACGACTAACGATGCAGGGCAATCCCGCTGCCATTGCTTCCATCACCGCAACCGGAAGTCCTTCTCTAAACGATGGGAACAAGAATACATCAGCCATCTTATAGAAATCAGCCACATCTGTTCTATACCCCGTGAAAATAACTCTATCACCCCCCATGCTCTGTGCCAATTCTTTATGAGCCTCCATCAGGGGGCCACGTCCACGGATCACATAGTAGGTGTTCTTGTCTCTCAATTTTGCAAGAGCTTCAATGCCAACTTTGTGGTTCTTATTCTTATTGACTTCACCAACGGAAAGGATTACTTTTGCATTCAGCGGAATACCAAATTCCTTACGGGTTCTTTGTCCTTTGTATACTCTCTATAGGACAAGATTCCTTACCTTCCCCCGTAAATTTTTGACATTTCATCTTCCACACTACTCAAATCGAATTGCTTGATTTTTTGTAATGCAGCCGATGCCACACGGTTACGGAGAGCTGTATCACTCTTCATTTTGCTAATAGACTGTGCGACTTCCTCCGGTGTGTTATTGGCAAGCAAACCCGTAACGCCGTCTTCAATCAGATCCGTGTTGCCTCTGATGTTCGAGCAGACAGCCGGTAGTCCACAGGCCATGGCCTCCATCAGTGCCACCGGAAGCCCTTCCTGATGGGACATGAATACAAACAGATCAGCGCAGTTGCAGATTTCAGAAATATCGTTGCGATAACCTAGAAAATGGACATGATCCGCCACATCCAGTCCTTCTGCCAACTTTCTCAAATCAGCCTCATAGGCACCTCGACCACAAATCACATATTCGATATGATTCAACTTGTCCAGCTGCTTTAATACTGACAACGCCCGGATGACAACTTCATGATTCTTACGAGGGATCAACTCACCTACAGAAAGCAACACAAAATCGTCCGCAGATACACCAATTTCTTTACGTTTCTGTTCCTTATTCACATACCCTGCATTGAACTTCTTCAAATCAATTCCAACACCTGGTACATAGCACACCTTGCCTGCTTTGAACGTCTTTGCTCGCTCATAGTCTTCCTTATTGATTGTGATAAGAACATCAGTATATCGGGAAAGCCACTTCTCAACCGGATAATACAGAATCCAGTTGATTGCTGGTGCGCCTTTATAAAAATGGAAGCCATGTGCGGTATAGAACACTTTCGTTCCCTGTTTGCGTGTCTGTTTTGCTGCCAAGCGGGTCAGCATAGCACCAACCGGAGTATGACAATGGATGATATCATACTCGCCTTCGTCAATTATATGCTTCAGTTCTTTATATGCCTTCAGATTGCCCGGTTTCAGCGGATTACGCTCAAACGGAATATTGTAGTAGATATCACAATAAGGGATTACACAATCAGCCGGATTCTCATAATCGTTCCGTGCTGCGACCGCAGTCTCCCAGCCCTCTTCTTTGAACATTTTGAGATATGGAATGTGAAACTCCATAATGTGCGTTTTAACAACAGTCGCAACAAATAATACCTTCTTCATCTACATTCCTCTCCGCATATCATAGATTACTGCCTTGTATTTCTATAACCAAATATTGCCTGCGTCAGTTAAAATCTCTGCTAAACAGTGCGCTTACTTCTGACCCATCGCCGTAGTCGCACCTTCCGCCACACCTTCAGTACTCTCCGGCATGAACAAAATTTTGACGGTTGCCAGCATAATTTTCAAATCCTCGATCAGGCTGGGATGTGCAATATACATCAGATCCATCTGCAGCTTATCGTAGGGGGTGGTATTATATTTGCCATATACCTGTGCATAACCAGTCAGACCAGCCTTTGCCTGCAGGCGCAGCGCAAACTCCGGCATCTCCTCGCAGTACTGTGCGGCAATCTCCGGGCGCTCCGGGCGGGGACCAACAACGGACAGATCACCCTTCAGGATGTTCAGCAACTGAGGCAGTTCGTCCAGACGGCAGGCACGGATAATGTGACCGACCTTTGTAATACGGTCATCCTTGTCGCCGGTGGAAAGACGTGCTACGCCATCCTTTTCTGCATCCACACGCATGGAGCGGAACTTCAAAATCTCAAACTGCTTGCCGTCCTTGGTCAGGCGCACCTGCTTGTAGAAGGCGGGACCACCATCGGACTTGACTGCAATGGCCGTAATCAGGAACAGCGGGCTCAGGATGATCAGTGCCAGCAGCGAGATCGCAATGTCCATCGCGCGCTTAACGAACAGGAACTCCGGGCTTGCCATGTAGCGACCGACGCGCAGCATCGGCAGATGGAACATATGCATCGGCCATGCGCCGCTCATGATAACGTCGCCAACACGGGGGATGACGAACATATTGATGCCCTTCCCTACGCAGTGCTTCAGGATAATGTTTCGCTCATGGCTGTGAACACCACTGACAAAAACAGTTTCCATGCCGTCCAGAATGCTCAGGTCTGCCAAGCACTCCGACACGCTCAAGGTGACCTGCACATCGTATTTCTGGCTCAGGCCATACTCGTTGATGAGCTTTTCCATACCGTGTCGCACATCGTAGACCACCGCGGTCTTCTGCGGCGGGAAGGTCTTGTAGTACCATTTATGTGCGCAGGATGCCCAGATCGCGGCCATCACCAGCTGTCCCACGATTGCCGCAATACCCGGCAACAGGTTGCAGAACTTTGCGGACATCAGGCAGATCACGATGTACAAAATACCATCGGTTGCCATCGCGCCAAGGATCTGGCCGTACACCAGCTCCGAGACCCGCTGCATCGACATCCAGAACGCATCGTAGATTTTACCAAGTACAATGTACAGGATAAAAAACAGGCCCAAAATCGCAAAATGACCCTCCCATGCCAGATTTGCATAGGTCTGGTGCGAGTAGTACAGGAACCAGCAGGCCGCAAACGGCAGCTCGATCATCAGAACATTCAGGATCTTCACGATCCGCAACATCACATCATGCTGAAACTTTGACATAATCCTCTCCAATAACTCCTTTAGATTTTCTTTTTACGACTCACGTAACTTCTCCGACCCAAATTGCAGCAAGTGCTTTGGATCGCGCTATCAACTACACAAACCGATTTCTTCCCCCGTTTTGTGGTTAGCCGAAACATTCAGGTTTTCACTTTTCCTCTTGGACTCTAGTGCCAAATCTAACCGGCGAGGCTTCGAATCTACTTTCTCCCACCGCATCCCGATCTCATCCAGCTTTGCAATACGCTCCTCTGTCAGAACAGCGCAGCTTTTTTCAGGATTCTGGCGGGTATACCGCTGCCGCTTGACCCAATTTCCGAGGTTGTAACCGCCCGGTGACACATATTCTGCCGGGACGTTCAGGTCGCCGTGGGCATCAAAGTAGCGCTTGGCTTCCTGATATCCTTCGTTCCACTGGCGGTCATTGCGGTTGCCCCAGTACATCCCAATCCTGTTGAGCCGCTCGACCTGTTCGTCCGTCAGTTTTCCTTTCGGGTACGCCCATTGCTGGCTTGCGACCCACTGTCCCAGCCGTTCACCAGCCGCTGTCACATAGGAACGTGGGATATTCAGGTTGCCGTTTTCCTCATAATAAGCCGCAGCCAGCGCATAAGCCTTTTCCCACTTGGCATCGAAAATGTTCCACACCATGCCGATCTCATCAAGCTGTGCGATGCGTTCTTCCTTCAAACGGCCATTGAGCTTCTGTTGCCGGGTCTTGATGATCCACTGTCCCAAGGGGTAACCGTCCGGGTCGGTGTATTTGCCGGGCACCATCAGATTTCCGTAGGTGTCGTGGTATTTCTTTGCGACCTCAAATCCGTGCTGCCACGCAATTTCCTTCCGGTTGCCCCAGACCATGCCGATGCTGTCCAGCCGCGCGATCTGCTGCTCGGTCAGATTGCCTTGGATTTGTCCCTCGCGCACACGGCGCTGGGTCACCAGCCACACACCGAGGCTCAGACCTCCGGGCGTGGTATACAGTTTCGGGACGTTCAGGTTGCCGTGTTCCGCATAGTAGATGCTGGCCTCAGAGAAATAGTGCTCCCAACCGGAAGAAAGGCTTGCCTGCAGCTGCTCGAACAGCACCCGGCAGTCGTGCACCTGTTCGATAACCTCAAACCGCTCGGTGACGATCTTGTCGCCCTCGCCGTTGGCATACAGACGATGGACTGCTTCCTGCATCTCGCTTTGCAGACCGGAAATGCTGGTCAAGCCCTCGAAGTTGTTGACCACATCCAAGATAAGTGGTGTCGTATTATCACCAGCGGTCAGGGCGCGACCGATCTGCTGCTTGTAGATGATGGGTGAGATGGTAGGTCGGAACAGGATGACCCCGGAAATGCCTTCCACATGGACGCCCTCGTTGAGCATATCGATGCAGAACAGCAGCTTCAGCCGGTTGGTCGTATCCGTCTTGAAGTCCGCAAACGCCTTGTCCGTATTCGGGTCATCTGAATAGGCCTGATACACCACAACGTCCGGGTTGACCCCGGCGAACCATTCCGGCACATGGGACACCATCTCGTCCATGTGCTCCTTATTGGCGCAGAACACGATGTACTTACCGGACTTGTTTGTGATATGATGGGCAAATACTTTATCTAGGCCGTCTGCTTGCTCCAGTGCCCGGCGCAGCGCGTCCAGATATTTCTGATTCACATCCTGAATGCCCGGTGCCCGCAGGTTATCCACCCGTGCCTGATACTTTGCGAGGGCTTTCTGGTACTGATAAACTGTGGTCACATATTTCGGGGCAGGCAAAATCCCCCTGACGACTGCTTCGCCAAGGGTCATGTCACTCGCAACACGGCTATCGAAAAGCTCTTCGGCCATATCGCGGTTATTATCCAGATATCGGATGTTTGTTGCCGTCAGCCCCAGAAGCTTTGCATCCGGGCATAACTTTAATAAAGCCACCGTGCTTTCGCCCCAACATTCAGCACCGGCACGGTGGAATTCATCGAGTATAATATAGGCAGGCTTCTGCGCTGCTATTTCGTCCAGCTGCGCCTGCGTGCAGCACATCAGTTTGGCATAGGTATAAAAGTGAACGTTTGCCAGCGGAAAATCCGGGTCGTTCCTTTTCAGGCTTTCCAGCTGGGTCTTGAAGATATATTCACTGGGAGAAAGCCAGATCACGACCTTCTCCGGGTTGTCCTCGATCAGCTTGAACGCAATGTAGCTCTTTCCGGTGCCGGTGGGATGAACAATGGCAGCCTTGCCATACTGCTCCATCATCCGGACTGCCGCATGATATGCTTTTTCGTTGTGCTCAAACAGACATAATGCCACCTTGTTCACCCCTTCCCGCATAAAGGGGTATCCCCCACAGTGATAATGGAGGATACCGATCTTTCGACATCGTTGTTTGAATTCTTCTCTTATTTTATCATGGTTATATCTGGGAATCAATAGAAATCCTTACAAATGCATCCCACCTGACCTTAGAAAAAACCTCGCAGAAGCTAAAAGTTTTTTGCACATTGCCCAGTTCTGCATAAAAAATCCAGCAAAAAACGAAGGTGGACAGAATAAGTGGTCAGATGGGTGTCCAAACCGCAGGAGGAAACAGAAATGGCACGACGTGGAGAAAACATTCACAAACGCAAGGATGGCCGGTGGGAAGGCCGCTACATCAAAGCGCGTACACCGGAGGGGAAAATCCAGTGGGGCTACGTCTATGGCATGGTCTACGCAGAGGTCAAACATGTGCTGGTCCAAAAGAAAGCTGAGGCGGGGTTCTACAATCTGAAAAGAACCGACCTGACCTTTGACGCATTGGCTGAGGTATGGCTGCACTCCCAGCGGAATGCAGTAAAAGAATCCACCTATGCGCATTACTCGTACACGCTGCACAAATATCTTCTTCCGGTTTTGAGTAAAGTGCCAGTTGCATCTCTTGAGGAAAGTTTTCTGGAACAGGCTATGCAGCAGATCATTGCGCCCATAGATTCCGCACACAAGCCGCTGGGGAACTTCTCTGCCCGGGAATGCCTCTCGATGCTGCGGCGCATCTGCAAATATGCCGCGCACTTGCGCCTGATCCGCCCGATGGAGTTGGAAGTAGCGTTGCCCAAAGCCATCGACCAAATTTCTGCGCCTCTCTCCCCGGCGGAGCAGCAGCGGCTTTATCAGTATGTACAGGAGAACCCCACGCCCCGCAAAATTGGCTTATTATTAGGGGTGGAATTGGGGCTGCGTATTGGCGAGATCTGCGGCTTACAGTGGGGCGATTTCGACCTGAAACTCGGAACGCTGAAAATCAACCGGACGGTCTGCCGAATTTCCTGTGAAAATGGGCATACAAAGGTGGTCATCCAAACGCCTAAAACCCGCACCTCCCGCCGGGAAATTCCAATCCCAAAGCAGCTGCTTATTATGCTGAAAAAGCTGCGCGGAAAAGCCAGCAATGCTGCATGGTTCCTGTCCGGCAGCGAGTCCAAGCCAACCGAACCCCGCTGCTACCGGAAAAGCATCAAAGGAAATCACTCTAATTTCTCCATTACTCAAATGGAAGATACCGCTTTTTAGTATTCCTCTTTTTTTTGCAGAAGAGTACACAACTGCTTTATTTTATGCTAAAAGACCCCTGCCTACGCAAAGGCAGAGGTCCGATTTTTTCATAGTCTGGGGAGATAAAACAACTTTCCGATTTCACAGAATGCGCACGGCCTTCCAGATTTTTAACTACCCCCGGTCACCTGTCACCATAAGACCCGAATAAATGGAAATGCAAGAGGCTGCATTCCTTATCCGCCATCAGCACTTCAACAGGAACTTCATCAAAGGCACAACCTCGATCTTAACGTCAGAGTCATTGATGATTTTTTCTTCTTCATACGTCACGATCACATAACGGTGCGTTTCTGTCGTGGTGGCTGCAAATTTTTTCAGATTTCCGACTTCGCGCTCATAGGCATCCCCCTGAATGGAATACGCCACCTGAACGACCTGCCTTGCCGACGGAATATAAAAATCAATGTCGATTCCAGTCTTGGGAGATTTCAGATAAAATACGTCTTGCGGATGGTTCTGCGTCAGATAAACCGCAACCGCATTCTCCAACAGTGACGGCTTCTTATCATCCAAAAACAGGTTCAGCAAACCATTATCACTGAAATAGTACTTCGGGTTGCTTTCCTTCTCTGCAAATCTGGCGTAATAATTCTGAACGCTGAAGATCAGGTAAGCATCCTTTGCATACTGAATGTAGTCGATGATGCTTTCCTTTCCCACTGAAATACCGATGGATTTCAAAATACCATGCAGCTTTGTGTAGGAGATTTCGCTCTTAACAGATTCTGCCAGCTTCTTCATCAGAATTTTGATGGCATAGTCATTCCGAATACCATTCCGTGTAATGATGTCACCGAGAAGAATCTTCTGATAGACGCTGGAAATGTATTCACGCTTTGCCGTGTACTGAATCGCCTCCGGAAAGCCTCCATACTGCAAATATTCCGCGCAATAACTCCGGATGCGTCCATTTGCCTTGGTTTGGAGCAGTGCTCTGGTATCATGGGGAACATTCTGTGCAGTCAGGTATTCGTCAAAGTCATACGGAGTAACGTATTTCGTCAGGTAGCGTCCGCCCAGTGTTGTAGAGATTTCTCGGCTTAACATGCTGGCATTACTTCCCGTCACATAGACGTGCTCCTTGGCATCTGCCATCCGACGGCAGAACTTTTCCCATCCCGGAACGATCTGAATCTCATCGAAAAAGAAGTAACCCCGTTCTGCGCTCAGTTCGCTTTGCACAGAGAGAATGTCATTAAAATCCTCTTTCTGGAACTCAGAGAGCCGCTCATCCTCAAAGTTGATGTAAATAATCTGTTCCCACGTAACTCCCTTTGCAACCAGGTCCTGTACAATTTTGAACAGCAATGTGGACTTTCCAGCCCGGCGCAGTCCAACCAGAACATAGTTGGCATTCGGTTCAAAGCTATACGATGGACGGGCTACAATGTCAGCATTTTGGATCAGTTCGTGCTGATCGTAGATAATATTCTTCAGCAGATCGTGGTTCATAGCAGTTCCTCCCTCCGCTCGTGTTGTCTATTATATAAGACATTATATCACATTTCGCGTTCTACATACAAGACGAAAAAAACGATTTTTTGCGTCACTTTTTGTCGTGTATTATATTATTTATATTACAAATTCTGACGCATCTCAATCAATTTCCAATACATTGTCTGATAATTTTCGCCGCGCCTTCTATCTCTGTCACTCACAATTTTGACTCCATACCCTTGAAGCCAGTCATTCAATTTTACTTGTCCTGGCATTCTATCGTAATAGCGTTCAATATATCCAAACTTTATAATTTCTGCTGTCATTTCTTCTGGATTCATCGGTTGATTCAAATGCGCATAGAGCCACTCTTCCAGATCCTTAAACCGATACGCTTTGATTGGCTGGTGCAGGTCGAACATCGCATACTTCATAAAAGCCTCCGGGTAGCTTTTCATCCCCATAATGTCATACAGCATCTCGAGATCATTCTTCACCTGCCTGACACCAAGCGGGTTCAGATGGTATCCTGTCACCACATTATGTTCCAGTATTTTGCTCTTATCGATGCGCTTCTGGATTACTTCCGGGGTGTCACTGTGCAGATACTTCTCAAATTCTTCTTCGCCTGCTATATACGCCTGTGCCGGTTGATATTTTGTCAGCAGCATATTTCGAAACTTTTTCAGGCCGCTGTTTGTGCCCCAGTACCAGTCAAGGCCATAGTCCCGAAAGTAAACAGTGCAGGTATCGTCCGCATCCAAAGTTCTCTTGCGTCCAAGGGACTGAGTTATTTCGAGAGGATGCCACTGATCAATAAAAATGTGCTTCACCGTACGGTCTTTGATGCCGATACCCACCCCCATAGCCTTTGTCGTGAACAGAATATCTTTCAGCTGCCGACCATCTTTTACACAACATGACAAATCACTGTATTTCTTCTGATATCTTTCGTTGTAAGGTGAACAGTAATACCCGGCGGCATCCCCGAAGATTTTCTCCATCTCCACCAGATCATCGCCCATTTCCACGAACACAATAGCCTTTTCACCCGCCGGGAGGTTCTTCAGGATCGCCACCAGATTATAACGAGCGTAGAAATAGGCTGCCTTGACATGTTCATAGCTCTGGGGCAGCCTGTAAATATGTTCAGGTGAAGTTGGACCGCCTTGTTCCTCTATAAGCTTCCATGTATCCTGCCCAGTTGCGCTCATATAGACGACAGTATGGTCTTTTTCTGCTTCCAGAATCGCTTCCAGTGAATAGTGGGTGTTGATGTTAAACGAGGAAAACTCAGACCAGTAGTGACACTCATCCGCCACAATGATCCTGTGATGCGCCAGTAGTTCTGCCAATTCTTTTTGATTCTTTTCATTGCCCCGGCAGAGCTTTTCCATATGCTGGTAAGTTTCGATCGTCAGGACATCCTTGTACAGATCCCAGTCATCCACCATCTCTGGTCCAAAAACAGCTAAGGCTTCCTCTTTGCGCCGACTTCTTAGCTCCTCTTTTAGAATCGTCAGCGAGCAGAGGTACAGAATGCGATTGCTGTTGTCCCCATGCAGCATCTGTTCCACTGCCCAGCCAGCCATCTTCCGGATAATAAACTCGCTCTTGCCACAGCCCGTTCCCATATCCAGTATAACCCTTCCGTTCCCCCAATGCCGAAATTCATTACCGATCAGCTCAGATGCATATGACCATCGCATAGTTTCCGCCGGGATCAATTCCAACTGCTGTTTTGGAACGACCTCCGGCTTGTTCTGTTCGGACTCCGCGTTCCGCCGCTCCAGTTCTTTATTCACGGCCTTAACTTGTTCCGCCTGCTCCTTCTGCTCTTCTTCAGTCAGTGGCTCTTCCTCGCATTTACGCTGATATTCCTCATATTCGCAAGTTCCATTCTGTTCATCCAAAAGCTTCAGGAAAAAGCCTCCAAATGGCATTCTTGTCTTCATATTGTAGTGCCTCCTCTATATAATAAAAAAGCACATAGCCCAGCCGCTCTGCCAGACCATGTGCGGGGTACAATCATTTCTTGATAAATATCCCTGTATCTGTTAAAATAGAGGTAGGAAACTGTCTGGACAACATTATCCCACTTCTATCGCCGCTCTGCCTGTCGCAATCAGGCAAAGCGGCTTTTATTTTGGGGTCAAAAGGGCCACTCATCTTCCATATCGTCGGATTCATAAACCCACTCCAGCTTATCCTTATCATCCATCTCCTCCAAATCCAGATCTTCATGTGGGCAAAACCATATTCCCGAAAAGTTCCTGCCCATGAAATCACAGTACGAATCCCATGCCTCTTCATCATTGTACGTGGACAGCCTATCAATCGTATCAAGTGCCGCCAACAAATGATCTCGTCCGCTATCCTCGTCCAGTCCGATTGCCTCCAGTTCTTCTTGACCCATCTGCTCGATATACCCTTTTACGATTCTCGTGTATGCAGGAACCCTAGACCGTTCCGGTTCTTCATCCAGGGACTCATTTTCACACAAAGGCATCTCTTCATCGCATGATCTGCATCTAATCAGAAGCACGGCTTCGCCGTCGTCATTTATTCCTGGTACAAGGAACACTTCCGTATCTGCCTCTTGCTTTGGTTTATCACCCAACCGCAAGGTCACACCTTCACAAAGCGGCCTGTTGCCAACAAGGGGTTTGATGCACTCGTTATACACCAAAGCTTTTCCTTCCAACGTATTTTGCAGCGCCCACCGAGCATTCATTTCATTCTTAGGGCCAGATGTGCTGATAGTCATCGTATTATTATAGTTGTATTCCATAGTAACTCTCCTTTACAATTGCCTTTTCTATCATCACTTGCTCCATAACAGGTTCCATCTGGACGGCTTACGGTGTTCAGCTTCAAGGGGAAGTTTCACTCCCGGAAAATTGGTATCCATAAAGTCCCAGAATTCTTCTTCTGCCGCTTCCTCAGCGGCTTCCTCAACGGGAGCGGGCTTCTCGGGGAGCTTTGCGCCACACTTGGGGCAGAATGAATTATCGCTCTTGGTCTTTGCGCCACATGCCGTGCATGTTACTTCCTGACGGAGATCGTCAAGCAGCAGGTTGATCTCAGAAAGCTTCTCATAGAGCTTGTCGATCTCTTCAATCTCAGCGTCGAACAGCGCGGAATCAGGATTCTCGGACTTATTCATTTCGTAAGCCATCTGACCCAGTTTCTCAAAATGCGCCTTGATATCGCCGGTGGTCTGGGACTCCTTTATCTTCAGCTTGGTGAATCTTACTGCCTCGTCGGTCTTTTTGCCTGCGGTTGCAGCTGCGGATTTAGTGGTATTGATAACATCATCAAAAAAGCTCATGGTAAAACTCCTTTCAATTATCAGAACGTAAAGGGAACTTTTCCCTTTAAACGCATTATACCACAAAGTTATATATTTTGCAATAGTTCTTTTGTAAAAGTTTGGTGAAAATCAGTCCTTCGCCGGGTGCTCCTGACCTCTTGTGAGTACGCCTATCATCTCGGGACCAGCGTTGCAGGCAACGACCACGCCGGTTTTCTCCACCATAGCGGGACCGTAACCGAGCTTCTTTGTCATCTTGTCGATGAATTCCTTTTCGCAGTCGGGACGGGTAGTGGTCACAACGCACCACGGGGTCTCGGGGATAATTCTGGAAGCGATGGTCTCAACTGCTGCGTCGATGATAGCCTTTTCACCGCGCGCCTTGCGTATAACTTCGGTCTTTGCGCCGCCGAGGTAGATGAGCGGCTTGAGCCCCATGAGTTCACCGAGGAAGCTTGCAGCGGCGCTTATTCTGCCGGATTTCTTCATATGGCGCAGGTCAAAGCCGACTATGTACGCGTCGGAATGCCTGCCCCAGTCGTCGAGGTAAGCGGCAACGCTCTCCGCGGACTGACCGGCCTGCAGTTTCTTGCATGCTTCGATGACGGGGTAGCCGTAAGCGAGCGTGTAGTTCTGGGAGTCAACATTGTAGATGGTGAGATCCTTGAGTTCCTCGGCTACATTCTGCTTTGCGAGAACGGAATTTGAAAAAGTCTGCGAGCCGGCAGCGTTGATAACGTCAACGATGATGGTGCGGACGCCCTGATCGTACAGTTCGCGGTACTTGTCCTCAAACTGGATAGCGGTTATCTGCGAGTGCTTCGGGATTTCCTGCTGCTCCTTGAGCACCTTGTAGAACTCGTCGAGCTGGAGATCCTGCCTGTCAACGTAGCTTTTGCCCTGAATGGTCACCATGAACGGTATTACCACCAGAATGTCCTTGTAAAGTTCCTCGTTTTCCTTGGAGATGTCGCAGCCGCTGTCGGTGATTATTCTTATCGTGTTGTCCATAATTTACTCCTTTTTTGCGGTCAATCCGCGTTGTTCCAGTCAAATTCCCTAAGCCTGCCCTTGTTCTGCAGTTCGGGGAAGTTCCATTGCCTGAGCACCTCGTAGACGCCTATCGCGACGCTGTTTGAAAGGTTCAGGCTGCGCAGCGTTTCCCGCATGGGAATGCGCACACAGCGCCTTTTGTTCTCAAACAGCAGCCTTTCAGGCAGACCGGCGTCCTCCCTGCCGAAGAAAAGGAAGCTCCTGTCGGGGTAGCCGACGTCGCTGTAAGTGTTCTCTGCCTTTGTCGAAAAGAAGAAATACTCCCCGTCGTTGCGCGCGAAGAAATCGTCCAGCCCGTCGTAATATGTGATGTCAAGGTAGTGCCAGTAATCCAGCCCGGCGCGCTTCAGCTGTTTGTCGTCCGGGGTGAAGCCCATCGGCTTTATGAGGTGCAGCCTTGCGCCGGTGACGGCACAGGTGCGTGCGATGTTGCCGGTGTTCTGCGGTATCTGCGGTTCCACCAGCACTATGTTGAGTTCCAAGCTAATGCTTCCTTTCGGTTTCAGTTGCTGAAAACAGCACAATATCATTTTAACATATTTCCGGACATTTTGCAATAGCTTTTTTCACTGCTTATTGAATAAGAAGAAAATCTCACCGGCTGCGAATTACACAAAATCCGTCGGATAAGTGCATAAAACTATGTGATTAGTGCTTATTGACAGTTTCGGCAAACAGGCGTATAATTATATTCGTTTGGTATACAAAAAAATAGAAAGAACAAAAGGAAGGCAAAAAATGTTTAAAAAGTACATCAGCGACCTGAAAACGGAATTTCGGGGCTACAACGGCAAAAAGCTGACCCAGGACCTCATGGCAGGACTCACGGTAGCGGCGGTAGCGCTCCCGCTGGCGCTGGCATTCGGCGTAAGCTCCGGCGCGGACGCAGCGTCAGGACTTGTGACGGCTATCGTAGCGGGTATAGTTATCGGCGTGCTGTCCGGTGCGTCCTACCAGATCTCCGGACCTACCGGCGCTATGGCGGCGATACTGCTGTCCGTTTCTGCTAAGTTCGGCATAACCGGCGTGCTGACTGCGGGATTTCTCTCCGGCGCGATACTCATTATTGCGGCTGTATGCAGGGTCGGCAAGCTGGTAAGCTATCTCCCCGCGCCGGTCATCACCGGATTTACCTCGGGTATCGCGATAATCATTGCGCTGGGTCAGATCGACAATTTCTTCGGAACTCATTCCGTGGGTGAGAACCAGATCGAAAAGATAGGTTCCTATTTCAGCGGTACCGGCAGCTTTGAACCGAACTGGTGGGCAGTCATGTTCGGCGGACTGGTCGTGCTGATAATGGTGGTATACCCGAAAAAGTGGAACGCGGTAGTTCCATCTTCGCTGGTGGGAATAATCGTTGCGCTCATCGTCAACATGGTATTCTTCGAGCAGGGGACCGTCGCAGAAGTCGGCGCTATTCCCAGCAGCCTTATCACTGACGACAGCATAATTCGCAAGGGCTTTGACCTCGCGAATATCACCAGCCTTATCATGCCCGCGGTTTCCATTGCCGCCCTGGGAATGATAGAGAGCCTCCTCTGCGGTGCCAGCGCCGGCAAGATGAAGGGCGAGCGGCTTGACGCCAGCCGCGAGCTGGTGGCGCAGGGCATCGGCAACATGATAATCCCGCTTCTGGGTGGAGTTCCGGCGACTGCTGCTATCGCGAGAACCTCGGTTGCGATCAAGTCCGGTGGACAGACAAGACTTGTCAGCGTGTTCCACTCTGTTGTGCTGATACTTTCGATGTTCCTGCTGGGCGGCGTAATGAGCCGTATCCCGATGGCGGCGCTGGCTGGCGTGCTGATGGTTACTGCATTCAGAATGAATGACTGGGCTGCTATCAAGAGCATTTTCAGAAAGAAGTTCAAGTCCTCTATCCTGCAGTATGTGCTGACTATGGTTTCCACCGTGGTATTCGACCTGACCGTTGCCATCGTCATCGGCGTTGTCGCTGCAATGGTAGTGTTCGTTGTAAAGAGCAGCGAGCTCCGCGTTACTTCCAGCGATATCGACGAGGACAAGCTTAAGGGCAAGGTACATTCAGGGCACCACGAGGAATTCAAGGTGGTATATGTTTCCGGTCCGCTGTTCTTTGGCACCCAGGAAAAGCTGATAAACCAGCTTGAAGCGCTGGCGGGAAATCCGCAGATAATCCTGTCGATGCGCGGCGTGCCTACCGCAGACGATATCTCTCTGTCTGAGCTTGAGCGGCTTTACAAAGTGCTTCGCGAAAAGGGCACCCAGATATCTTTCACCGGCGTACAGACTGCCGTAAGCGAGATGATGGACAGAGCCGGCTTCCGCGAGCGTATCGGTGAGGAGCATTTCTACTGGGACGCAGTGGCAGCGATAAATGCGCTGGAAGTCCGCGAATACGGCTCAGACTACGCAGACTGAAATCAATTCGGAATTCGTAATGCGGAATTCGGAATTATTGTATCCCGCTTTGCGGCAAAATACTTTCTATAAAATACACAGGGCGAAAGTGGTTCTTTCGCCCTGTGTTGTTCATATCAAAGTTTTTAAAATATGTCTGCGAAGCAGACACCGCAATTCCGAATTCCGCATTCCGAATTCCTAATTAGAATTTAACTTTCCCGGGGACGTCTGACGGTGCGCTGACGAGTTCTGCAAAAAGCTCGCTGTAGCTGAGTTTCCCTGATTTGAGCAGCACGGCGCCTGCGCGCATGCTCACGGGGATTTCAGCGCCGTTGTGGAGAACGCATTCACCATTGTGCGAGAGTACCCTTTTCGCAAGCGCTTCCACGGCCGATTTGTCTGAAAGCCCGGTCATCATCACGAATTCATCGCCGCCTATGCGGAACATCATCATGCCGTCGGTGCATTCGCGGTCAATTCGGTGCAGGCATTCCAGGATGACCTTGTCGCCGGCTTCGTGCCCTAAGCTATCGTTTATCTCCATGAGATGCGAGGTGTCAAAGCTGAGTGCGTAAGTCCCCTGTTTTGAGCGGATATAATCGTAAAGCTCGGAAATATCGTATTTGTTCGTCATGATAAGCTCTCCTTCACGCATAAAGTGCCTGGGGAAATCCAGACGCGGACACAGACCGGAAAAGCGCCAGCTCCTGCGGTATTCCGACGGAGTAACGCCCCACACGCGGGAAAACGCCCGTGTGAAAGCTTCCGCGCTGCCCCAGCCGAATTCAAGCGCGATATCCAGCGCGGTGCGGTCAGTCTGCTGGAGTTCACGGGCTGCTGCGGTGAGCCGCCGGCGCGTGACGTAATCCCCGACGCTTTTGTTGAACACGCTGCGGAACAGCTTCTGCAGCCCGGAAAGCGAACAGCAGGCGGCTTTGGCGCATTGTTCCTGCGAGAATTCACCGGACAGGTCATGTTCGATGTATTCCAGCGCGGCTGTGAGCGAATTCAGCTTGTCGGCGTCCATGTCGGTTCCCCTTTCGGTTTAGTGTAAGCTTACAATTACATTATAGCGTAAAGGAGGGCTTTTGTCTTGATAATTTGAGTAAATCAGAGCATTTCTGCCGCTTTTTCAGGGAGCTCGCAGAACTCGCGTATTTCCGGCACCGGACGGTTCATCTGACCGAAACCATACGCCGCGCGTATGAACGGAACTCCCGCAAAGTCCGCGGAATCAAGGTCGCCCTGGGTGTCGCCGATGTATACCGCCTTGTCGATATTGTTTCGTTCAACGACCAGTTTTATGTTTTCGCCCTTTGAAAGCCCGGTAGCGCCCGCGCTCTCAAAATCGTCGAAAATGTCGCGCATTCCTGCAAAATCAAGAAAGCACTGTATGTATCCGTCCTGGCAGTTGCTGACTATTATCAGCGTGTATGTTTTCTTGAGCGTTTCCAGCGTTTCGCGGAGCCTGGGGTAGAGTACCCCGCCATGTTGAGCGATGTATTCCAGCTCGTATATCACGCACTCCCGGAGCACTTTCCGGCGCAGTTCGTCCGGGGCGTCCGGCAGCGCAAGCGGGAATATCTGGTCCAGCGTTTTTCCCATGTAGCTGCGGGTGTCGGCGGGGGTGAGCACCCTGCTTATTTCAGGGTACCTGCGGAAAACGATGTTCCACGAAGCGCATACGCTTTCAGAACTGTCCCAGAGGGTGCCGTCAAGGTCGAAAATAAGTGCCTTATTCATTTTTCTTCTCCTTTTGTGTGTTCATTATTGTAATTATACAATGAACCGGCGCGTTTGTCAATCGGCGTAAACTTTGTGCTTGCATTTTTCCTGGATTTGTGATATACTAAATAAGATAATGCAGTCTTATGCCCATTTGCGGCATTACTGCGGTAAACAGGAGATGCATAAATGCCAAAGGAAAACAATTACAACGACCTTGTGTCGCTGAAAGGTCCTGACCAGGTGCGCCTGCGTCCGGGCGTTATCTTCGGTTCGGACAGCGTGGACGGCTGCCGTCACTCGGTTTTTGAGATAATCTCGAACTCCATCGACGAGGCGCGCGAGGGCTACGGAAAGCGCATAATCATCACGCTGCACGCCGATAAGTCCATAACCGTCGAGGACTATGGACGCGGTATCCCGATTGATTTCAACAAGGCTGAGGATAAGTACAACTGGGAGCTTGCATTCTGCACGCTGTATGCGGGAAGCAAATACAACAACAATTCCGGGGGAAACTATTCCTTTGCCCTGGGACTTAACGGTCTTGGTCTGTGCGCGACGCAGTTCGCAAGCGAATATATGGAAGTCGAGAGCCACAGAGGGCAGTGGAATTACTCCCTGCGCTTTGAAAAGGGCTTCAATGTCACCCAGGACGAGCGCGGGTTCAAGAAGTCCCGCGGCGACGGCACCACCGGCACAAAGATACACTGGAAGCCGGACCTCGAGGTGTTCACGGATATAAACGTAGGCGCCGATTACCTCGCTGATATCCTGCGCAGGCAGGCTGTAGTCAACGACGGCGTGGAACTTGTGCTGAAAGACGAGCACGAGGACGGAACATTCACCGAGCAGATATTCTGCTATGAAAACGGTATCAGCGACTACCTGCTGGAAGTAGTCGGCGATAAGTCGCTGACAACTCCCCAGCACTGGACCGCCGAGCGCCAGGGCCGCGACCGTGAGGACAAGGACGAATACAAGCTGAAAATGAATGTCGCATTCACATTCAGCAAGGAAGTCCAGTTCATCGAGCACTATCACAACTCCAGCTGGCTGGAACATGGAGGAAGCCCGCAGAAAGCCCTGCAGAAGGCGTTTCTGTCCCAGATAGACGGCTACCTTAAAAACGGGAACAAGTACAACAAGGGCGAAAAGAGCATCAAATGGGAGGACGTTGAGGACTGCCTGGTGTTCATTTCAAACAATTTCTCGACCCAGGCAAGCTACGAGAACCAGACGAAAAAGGCCGTCACCAACGAGTTCATCACCGAAGCGATGACTGAATGGCTGAAGCATCAGCTTGAAGTCTACTTCCTTGAGAACCCCGACGAAGCCGTAAAGATAGGCACCCAGGTGCTGATAAACAAGCGTTCCCGCGAGAATGCCGACAAGGTGCGCCAGAGCACTCTGCAGAAGCTCACAGGAACCATCGACCTCACCAACCGCATAGACAAGTTCGTGGACTGCCGCAGCAAGGACGTTTCCCGGCGCGAGGTCTACATCGTGGAGGGTGATTCGGCGCTGGGTTCAGTAAAACTCGCGCGCGACGCGGAATTCCAGGCGGTCATTCCGGTAAGGGGTAAGATACTCAACTGCCTGAAGGCAAGCTACGACAAGATATTCAAGAGCGAGATAATCACCAACCTGATAAAGGTGCTGGGCTGCGGCGTGGAGGTCAAGACAAAGGCGAACAAGCAGCTTTCCACGTTCAACCTTGACAATCTGCGCTGGAACAAGATAGTTATCTGTACCGATGCCGACGAGGACGGCTTCCAGATACGCACGCTCATCCTCACGATGATACAGGAGCTTTGCCCCACGCTCATTGAAAAGGGCTATGTCTACATTGCGGAGTCCCCGCTGTATGAGATAACCACGAAGGAGCGCACCTATTTCGCCTACACCGAGCCTGAAAAGACGAAGATACTCGGCATGATAGGCGACGCAAAGTACACCATTCAGCGAAGCAAAGGTCTTGGTGAGAACGACCCCGACATGATGAGCCTCACCACCATGAACCCGGAAACGCGCCGTCTGATAAAGGTCAATCCCACCGACGTGGAAGCCACCCGCGAGATGTTCGACGTGCTTCTCGGCAACGACCTTGAGGGGCGCAAGCGCTTCATCAAGGAAAACGGCAGCAAATACCTTGCCGCCGCTGATATCAGTTAATTCCACGATAAAGGAAGATAGATTTGAAGAAAAACACTCCAAAGAAGCAGCCCAGGAGGTTCAGTTCCCCGATAGCTGGGGCTTACATCGAGGGCAGCGGAATAGTCGAGCAGAAGGACATCGTAAGCACCCTGGAAGAAAACTACATGCCCTATGCGATGAGCGTTATCGTCAGCCGCGCGCTGCCGGAGATAGACGGCTTCAAGCCGTCGCACCGCAAGCTGCTCTATACCATGTATAAAATGGGACTTCTGACGGGAAACCGTACGAAATCCGCGAATATCGTAGGTCAGACCATGAGGCTGAACCCCCACGGCGACGCTGCGATATATGAGACAATGGTGCGCCTTGCGCGCGGAAACGAAGCGCTCCTGCACCCCTATGTTGACAGCAAGGGCAACTTCGGCAAGGCGTATTCCCGCGATATGGCGTACGCGGCTTCGCGATACACCGAAGCAAAGCTGGAGCCGATAAGCGGCGAGCTTTTCGCAGAGATAGACAAGGACGCCGTGGAAATGGTGCCCAATTACGACAACACCATGCTGGAGCCGAGCCTTTTCCCGGTGAGATACCCGGCAGTGCTGGTCAACAGTAATTTCGGCCTGGCAGTTTCCATGGCAAGCAACATCTGCTCGTTCAACCTCAGCGAGATATGCGAAACTACCATCGCGCTGATGAAAGACCCGGAGCACAACGCGCTTTCCACGCTTAAAGGCCCTGATTTCCCCGGGGGAGGCTACATCGTTTACGACGAAGCCGAGATGAACAAGATCTATCGCACCGGTACGGGTGCGGTGAAAGTCCGCGCGGTGTACAACTACGACCCGGACGCGCGCTGCATCGAGGTAACGCAGATACCCCCGACCACCACTATCGAAGCGATAATCGACAAGGTGGTGGAACTCGTCAAGGACGGAAAGGTCAGGGAGATATCCGACGTCCGCGATGAAACGGACTTGTCGGGACTTCGCCTTGCATTCGACCTGAAAAAGGGTCAGGACCCCGACGCAGTAATGAACAAGCTGTTCAGACTTACCCCGCTGCAGGATAATTTCAACTGCAACTTCAACGTGCTGATAAACGGAACTCCGCGCGTAATGGGCGTTTACGAGATACTGAACGAGTGGACGATATTCCGCCGCGACTGTGTAAAGCGCCGCGTGGCGTTCGACCTCAAAAAGAAGAAAGAGAAGCTGCACCTGTTAAACGGTCTGAAGAAGATACTTCTTGACATCGACTATGCGATAAAGCTTATCCGCGAGACCGACGAGGAAGCCGAGGTAGTGCCGAACCTGATGATAGGCTTCGGCATCGACGAGGTGCAGGCTGAGTACGTCGCAGAAATAAAGCTGCGCCACATCAACCGCGAATATATCCTCAAGCGCACCCAGGAAACAGCCGACCTCGAAAAAGAGATAGCGGACATGGAGGATATCCTCGGCAGCGACAACCGCGTGAACAAGCTGATAATCGGGGAACTCCGCGATATTTCCAAGAAATACGGGCAGCCGCGCCGCACGATGTTCCTGTACGACGTGGAGGAGTCCGCAGCCGACGTCGAGGAGCCTGTGAAGTACGGCCCGGTGAACATATTCCTCACAAGGGAGGGGTATTTCAAGAAGATAACCCCGCAGTCGCTGCGCATGAGCAATCAGCATAAGCTGAAAGAAAACGACGAGATAATCTATTCCGGTGAAGTAAACGGCGGCGCGGAACTTCTGTTCTTCACGGACAGGCACCAGGTCTACAAGACGCGCTGCGCTGATTTCGACGAAACAAAGGCGAGCACGATGGGGGATTACGTCCCCGCAAAGCTTGGCTTCGACGACGGCGAGAGCATTCGCTTCATGGCAGTGACGGAGGATTACAGCGAAACTCTCGTGATGTTCTTCCGCAACGGAAAGTGCGCGAAGGTGCCGCTTTCCAGCTATGAGACAAAGACGCGCCGCAGGAAGCTTTCCGGCGCATACTCCGACCTGTCGGAGCTTGTGGGGATATTCCTGATAAGGGACGACGCGGATTTCGTGCTGAAATCCACCGCGGGCAAGGCGCTGACGTTCAACACGGCGCTTGTGCTCCCCAAGGCTGCGCGTGACACCCAGGGCGTGCAGGTAATGCGCCTGACCAAAGCGGAACTTGCGGGCGCTTATCCCGCAGAACAGAGTGGCGTAAAGGATATCGAGGCGCTGCGCATAAAGTCCATTCCCTCAGCGGGAACGGCAACGGACGAAGATATAGACCAGATAACACTCATCTGAAAACGGAGGACATAACATGCTCACAGATATTGAGATCGCACAGCAGACGAAAATGAAGAAGATCACCGAGATCGCTGCAAATCTTGGCATTGACGAAGATGAGACAGAGCCTTACGGGCACTACAAGGCAAAGCTGTCCCAGAAGCTGTTCAACAGACTTGCCGACAAGCCGGACGGAAAGCTGATACTTGTGACTGCCATCAATCCTACCCCGGCAGGCGAGGGCAAGACCACGACTTCCGTTGGCCTGTGCGAAGCCATGAACAAGACCGGCAGAAAGGCTATCCTTGCCCTGCGCGAGCCGTCCCTCGGACCGGTGTTCGGCATCAAGGGCGGCGCTGCAGGCGGCGGTTATTCCCAGGTGGTGCCGATGGAGGACATCAACCTGCACTTCACGGGGGATATGCACGCCATCACCGCTGCAAACAACCTGCTCGCAGCCCTCATGGATAACCACATTCAGCAGGGAAACGCACTCGGCATCGACGTGCGCAGAATTCTCTTCAAGCGCGTTCTCGATATGAACGACAGGGCGCTGCGCAACTGCGTTATCGGCATGGGCGGCAAGGTCAACGGAATCCCCCGCGAGGATCATTTCCAGATCACCGTTGCGAGCGAGATAATGGCGATACTCTGCCTTGCTTCCGACCTTGAGGACTTAAAGGAGCGCCTTGGAAATATACTGGTAGCCTACACATATTCTGGGGAGCCGGTTTTCGCACGCGACCTGCACGCAGTCGGCGCTATGACCGCGCTTCTCAAGGACGCGATCAACCCGAACCTCGTACAGACCCTCGAGGGCAACCCCGCGCTTATCCACGGTGGCCCGTTCGCGAATATTGCACACGGCTGCAATTCCGTGAGGGCGACAAAGCTTGCGATGAAGCTTGCTGATTACACCATCACTGAAGCCGGCTTCGGCTCTGACCTCGGAGCTGAGAAGTTCTTTGACATCAAGTGCCGCTGCGCCGGGCTCAAGCCTGACTGCACCGTGCTGGTAGCCACTATCCGCGCGCTGAAGTACAACGGCGGCGTTGCAAAGCCCGACCTCACCAAGGAGAACGTGGAAGCGCTCGAAAAGGGCATCGTTAATCTCGGCGTGCACATCGAGAACCTCAAGAAGTTCGGCGTGCCGGTCGTTGTTGCGATAAACCATTTCTACACCGATACCGACGCTGAGATAGCAGTCGTTAAGGATTACTGCGAGCAGCACGGCGCAAAGGTGGCGTTCTCCGACGTGTTCCTTAAGGGCGGAGAAGGCGGCATTGAGCTTGCAGACGCAGTTGTCGGGACCATCGAGAGCACCAGGAGCGAATACAAGCCCCTGTACGATGAGAAACTCACCGTCAGAGAGAAGCTCGACATCATCGCAAAGGAGATCTACCGCGCAGACGGCGTGAACTTCACACCCAAGGCTGCAAAGGCGCTCAAGGAGATAGAAGCGCTCGGTCTGGACAGAGTTCCGGTGTGCGTTGCAAAGACGCAGTACTCGCTGTCTGACGACCCCGCCAAGCTTGGCAAGCCGGAGCATTTCACCATAACCGTCAGCGACGTCAGGGCTTCCGCGGGCGCCGGGTTCGTGGTAGTTTACACCGGTGACGTTATGGTAATGCCGGGTCTGCCGAAAGTCCCCGCTGCCGATAACATCGATGTTGACGCTGACGGAAAGATAACTGGTCTGTTCTGATGGAAGAATACGCTGAATACATCTCCCGCAGCCCCGAGGACACCGCGCGTATAGCCGCTGAGGTGGCTTCGCAGCTGAGGGCAGGGGACATCATTCTGTACGAGGGCGACATGGGCGCGGGCAAGACCACGTTCACAAAGGGACTTGCGGCAGCGCTGGGGATCAACGACCCGGTCACAAGCCCGACATTCGCGCTGGTGAATGAGTATCCCGAGGGGAGAATACCGCTGTTCCATTTCGATTTATACCGCATTGACAGCTACGACGACCTGTACGCAATCGGGTTCTTTGATTACCTCGACCGCGGGGGAATAATCGCAGCAGAATGGAGCGAGAACATCGAGGGCATCGGGCAGGAACTGTCCGGGGACGCTTCCCGCACGATACTGAAAATACGCATCGAGAAATCCGGCGAGAACGAGCGGCGCATAAAGGTCAGCGGGCATATCGTCTGCCCGATATGCGGCGGGGAAGTGTTCCGCGCCGATGTGAAGCGGATCGGTGAAACGGTGCGCGTCTGCGGGGCATGCAGTGCGCTCTGGACAGGGGCGCGCATTTCCGCCGACAACAGCACGACATTCCCGCTCTACATGGAAAACCACGGTCTTAAGCCGTTCTGGGACGAACTGGATAACAAGCGGTATCTGTGACGTTCCCGCGGGTGAAAAGGAAGTGAGATCATGATTTTAGGAATAGACAGTTCCGCAATAAGCGCCGGCTGCGCCCTCATGGACGACAGCGGCAGGATAATCGCGGAGCAGTTCCTCAATACGAAGCATACGCATTCCCAGACGCTCCTGCCGATGGTGGAAAGCATGATGAAATGCGCAGGCGTGACTATCGACGATATCGACGCAGCGGCTGTTACGGTGGGTCCCGGTTCGTTCACGGGGCTGCGTATCGGCGTTTCCACCGTCAAGGGAATGTGCTTCGGCGCCGGGAAGAAATGCGTTGCCGTTTCCTCTCTGGAAGCCATCGCGTATAATTTCCCCGGCATCGACGGCACGATAGTCTGCTGTATGGACGCGCGCTGCGGACAGGTTTATAACGCGATATTCCGCAGCGAGGGCGGCGTCATCACGAGAATGTGCGCAGACCGCGCGATACGCCTTGAGGACCTTGCGCAGGAACTTTCCGGCATGTCCGGCAGGATAATCCTTGCAGGCGACGGTGCGGAACTTGCGCATAAGGCGACAGGGCAGAGGTACGAGCTTGCGCCATATACGCTGCGCTATCAGCGCGGCAGCGGTGTGTGCTTCGCGGCGCAGGGAAAGGAACAGATCGACCCTGCAGCGCTCATGCCGAGTTATCTCAGGCTCCCGCAGGCAGAGCGCGAAAGACTGGCGCGCGAGGGAAAACCAGTCAGCGAGTAATTCCCGGGGAAACCCGAAAATAGCAATTCTGAAAGAGAGGTTTTTGTTATGGTTAATCTTGTTAAGGGACAGAAAGTGGAACTCACAAAGAGCAATCCTGGTCTGACGAAGATCAACGCAGGTCTTGGATGGGACGTGAATGCGTTCGACAGCGGAACTGCATTTGATCTTGACACAGAGGTATTCCTGCTGGGCGACAACGGCAAGGTGACTTCTGACGGCGATTTCGTGTTCTATGGAAATCTGAAGCACGCTTCCGGTTCGGTGGAGCACACCGGCGATAACCGCGACGGTGCAGGCGACGGCGATGATGAAACTATAAAAATCGATCTCAGCCTTGTTCCGCAGAACATCAGCAGGATCGCATTTGCGGTAACTATTTACGACGCGGACGCACGCAACCAGAACTTCGGTCAGGTGCGCAATGCGTTCATCAGGGTGTACAATCCAGAAACCAACGAGGAGCTTATCCGCTATGACCTCAGCGAGGACTTTTCGATCGAAACGGCGCTGATAATCGCAGAGCTGTACCGTCACAACGGCGAGTGGAAGTTCAACGCGGTGGGCGCAGGCTATCAGGGTGGTCTTGAGGCCATCTGCCGCGGATATGGCGTAAATGTCTGATTTATAAGGAGAATTGTTTGACTGACTTTACATCGGAGATTGTTCGCTGACCGGGAGGTTTGCGGACAGCATTCCTCCCGGCGTTCACAGGTAACTGACGAAACAAAGTGCTTTGAACGACCCAGGAGGACAATATGAACCGTGAAAACAAGCGTAAGCAATACGAAAAGGGATATTACAAGACTCATCCGTGCAATGAAGTATTCACATGCCGCGTCTGCGGCAGGACGATAGTGCCCGGGGGCGCTGGCAGCGCGCACAGAAATCACTGCCCGAACTGCCTGACGAGCCTGCATGTCGATATCGAGCCGGGGGACCGTGCTTCCGACTGCGGTGGCATAATGGACGCCATCGCGCTGTGGGTGCGGAAAAACGGCGAGTGCGCGGTGATACACCGCTGCCGGCGCTGCGGCGCGCTTTCCAGCAACCGCATGGCAGCCGACGATAACCCGATGAAACTGATGAGTATTGCGTTAAAGCCCCTGTGCGAGCCGCCGTTCCCCATTGAGAGGATAGAGGAACTGACGCGCCTTATGGGTGGCGATGGTTCAATGAAATAAGCTTAAGGGAGCTGCCCGTGGGGTGGTTCCCTTTTGTTTTTCTGGGCAACTTGCGTTATGTAACATTTGTAACCAAATTGTAACCAGTTCGTAACTGTTATGTAATTGACATTATGACAAAATATGCTATAATAATTACAGAAGCCGTGACAAGGGTTGAATGCACGGCGCGGTTGGAATTAATGAGATGGAGGTAATTATGAACAGAAAAGCAAGAGTATCCCTGCTGGCTTCGGGAATAGTCGCGGCGTTCATGGCGATTGCGGCTGTGTTCATGCTGGGGAACATGGTGCCCACGGGGATCATGGAACACATCGAGGTCAACGGGCGCGTTATTCCGATGAACGGGGCGCGGCTGAATTACAAATTCGATGTTCCGGTGATGAAAAACGAACCAGTGGACGGCGTACTTGTAATGCGCGACGGCACGGAATACGGCATCAGCTGCAGCTTGGATTTCGATGTTTTCACCATTGACGATAAGTTCGGCATGTATGTTTTCGGCTGAAAATAATTATAAAGGCGCTCCGGTCGGGGCGCCTTTTTGATGTAATCCAGTAAAATTTGCGATGATACCGTATAAAATATTGACAATTCCGCATTTTAGTGATATAATAAATTGTTGAATTATGTGGCGCGGAGGTACTGCGCCGAAAGGCTGTGATATAATGCGGCATAACAATGCCGGTCATAATCGCTGTGACCGCAGATAAGTGATTTTTCCGTCATGCTGGCGGGTGATAATTTATAGTTGAAAGGATTGAAAGTTTTGTTCAGAGAAAACGAATACCGCACACAATACTGCAATGCGGTTACTGAGAACGATATAGGCAAGAAAGTAAGGGCTGCCGGCTGGGTTGAGAATATCCGCGACCACGGTGGCATCATGTTCATCGATCTGCGCGATCATTACGGCGTGGTACAGGTCGTGTTCCACAACGAGGCACTGCTGGAGGGTATCCACAAGGAGTGCGCAGTTTCCATTGCCGGTACTGTATTAAAGCGCGACGAGAGCACCTACAACGACAAGATCGAAACCGGTACTGTAGAGATCGAGGCTGAGGAAGTACGCATTCTGGGCAAGGTGACTGAGCAGCTGCCGTTCGAGGTGGCAACTTCCCGTGAAACCCGCGAGGACGTTCGCCTGAAGTACCGCTATCTCGACCTGAGAAACAAGAAGATGCATGACAATATCGTTATGCGTTCCAAGATAATCAGCTTCCTGCGCAACAAGATGAGCAGCATGGGCTTCCTGGAGCTCCAGACGCCTATCCTGTCCACGTCTTCCCCCGAGGGCGCAAGAGATTACCTTATCCCCAGCCGTAAGCACCACGGCAAGTTCTACGCTCTGCCCCAGGCTCCGCAGATCTTCAAGCAGATCTACATGGTTTCCGGCTTCGATAAGTACTTCCAGATCGCGCCCTGCTTCCGCGATGAGGACGCAAGAGCAGACCGCTCCCCGGGCGAGTTCTATCAGCTGGACTTCGAGATGAGCTTCGCTACCCAGGAGGACGTTTTCGCAGTCGCTGAGGAAGTTCTCTCCGCTGTATTCTCCGAGTTCTCCGACAAGGCAGTTTCCCCCGCGCCGTTCAGACGCATCACATACAAGGAAGCTATGCTGAACTACGGTTCCGACAAGCCTGACCTGCGCAACCCGCTGATCATCAGGGAACTTTCCGACCTGTTCGTTGACAGCGACTTCAAGCCGTTCTGCAACAAGGTAGTCCGTGGTATCAGAGTTCCGGGAATGGCTAAGCAGTCCAAGACGTTCTTCAAGAGCATGGAAGAGTTCGCTACTGAAGAAGTCGGCATGAAGGGTCTCGGTTACTTCAAGGTCGAAGAGGGCGAGAACGGAATGTTCAAGTACAACGGCCCGATCGACAAGTTCCTGAACGACGACCAGCGCAGGGAACTGGCGACCCGCTGCGAGCTCGAAGTCGGCGATGTTCTGTACTTCATCGCAGACAGCAAGAAGAATGCGCCCAAGTTCGCGGGACAGATACGCACAGAGGTTGCAAAGCGCATGAACCTCATCGATGAGAGCCGCTTTGAACTCTGCTTCATCGTGGACTTCCCGATGTATGAGCTGGACGAGGAGACCGGCAAGATCATCTTCACACACAACCCGTTCTCCATGCCGCAGGGTGGTCTGGACGCGCTGCTGAACAAGGATCCGCTGGATATCCTGGCTTATCAGTACGATATCGTATGCAACGGCGTTGAGCTTTCTTCCGGTGCGGTTCGTAACCATGACCTCGACATCATGATCAAGGCGTTCGAGATAGCAGGCTACACCGAAGAGGACGTTGCAAGCAAGTTCGGCGCGCTTTACAATGCGTTCAAGTTCGGTGCTCCTCCTCATGCTGGTATGGCTCCCGGTGTTGACCGTATGATCATGCTGCTCACCGGCGAAGAGAGCATTCGCGAGATAATCGCGTTCCCGCTGAACTCCAACGCGCAGGATCTGCTTCTCGGTGCGCCTACCGAGGTTACAGAGCAGCAGCTGCGTGAGGTACACATCAAGGTACGCAAGCAGATGTGACAGACACAAAAAATGGAGGGCTGAAAAGTCCTCCATTTTTAATATGCATAGAAAAACGGCAGATCATTGCGACCTGCCGTGTTGTTTTATTCAGTTTTTATTACTCAGCCGCCTTTTTAGCCGGCTTGCCGGTGTAGAGCTGATAGTAGCGTCCCTGCTCCTTGATGAGCTTGTCGTGGCTTCCGCGCTCGATTATCCTGCCCTGCTCGAGTACCATTATGCAGTCGGAGTTGCGTACTGTGGACAGTCTGTGGGCAATTACGAACGTGGTTCTTCCGCTCATCAGCTTATCCATGCCGTCCTGCACAAGGCGCTCGGTTCTGGTATCGATGGAGGACGTAGCCTCGTCGAGTATCAGCACGGGCGGGTCTGCAACAGCGGCTCTTGCTATCGCGAGAAGCTGGCGCTGACCCTGCGAGAGGTTTGCGCCGTCGCCTGTCAGCATGGTGTTGTAGCCGTCGGGCAGGCGCTTTACGAAGCTGTGCGCATTCGCGAGTTTCGCAGCTGCGATGCATTCCTCGTCGGTGGCGTCAAGGCGGCCGTAGCGGATATTGTCCATTACCGTGCCGGTAAACAGGTGAGTGTCCTGGAGGACAAGTCCCAGTGAACGGCGCAGGTCAGCTTTCTTTATCTTGTTGATGTTGATGTCGTCGTAGCGTATCTTGCCGTCCTGGATATCGTAGAAGCGGTTGATGAGGTTTGTGATGGTGGTTTTTCCGGCACCTGTGGAACCTACAAACGCGATCTTCTGACCGGGTTCTGCATGCAGCTTGATATCGTGGAGCACCATTTTCTTTTCGTCGTAGCCGAAGTCAACGCCGTCGAATACCACGCTTCCCTCAAGCTTGCGGTAGCTTACGGAACCGTCCGCGGTGTGCGGATGCTTCCATGCCCAGACGCCGGTGCGTTCCTTGCTTTCGGTGATGGTGCCGTCGTCTGCGATCTTTGCATTGACGAGTTCAACGTAGCCGTCGTCGATCTCGGGCTTTTCGTCAAGCAGGCTGAATACACGCTTTGCGCCAGCCATTGCCATAACGACTGCGTTTATCTGCTGGCTGACCTGGATGACCGGCTGCGAAAAGCTTTTGTTCAGCGTCAGGAATGCCACCAGCGTGCCGATGGTGAGTCCGGTGGTCTCTGCGCCCAGGACGAGCGAGAGAACAGCGCCGACAGCAACGCAGAGAACGTAGCTGATGTTTCCGAGGTTAGCGCTGACAGGCATCAGGATATTCGCGAACTTGTTTGCGTTATCAGCGGAAACACGGAGTTCGTCGTTTATTCTGCGGAATTCTTCCAGGTTCTTTTCTTCGTGGTTGAAGACCTTTACGACCTTCTGACCTTCCATCATCTCTTCGATGTAGCCGTTCACTCTGCCGAGGTCCTTCTGCTGTGCACCGAAGTACTTTGCGGATTTGCCGCCGATCTTTCCGGCTGCGAGCATCATTACAACGACCATCGCAACGGTTAGTATCGTCAGCGGGACGCTCAGCACGATCATGCTGACGAACGTGATTATCAGCGTTACGCCGGAATTCACCATCTGCGGTATACTCTGGCTGATGAGCTGACGGAGCGTATCAACGTCGTTGGTGTAGATCGACATGATATCGCCGTGCGCGTTCTGGTCAAAGTACTTTATCGGCAGGGACTCCATGTGCGTGAATATATCGTTTCTGATATCGCGCATGGTGCCCTGGGTGATGTAGATCATCAGTCTGTTATAGGTGAATGACGCCGCGATACCTACCACGTAAATGAGCGCGATACGTACCAGCGCGCCGAGCAGCGGTCCGAAATCCGCTTCACCGCCGGCGTTTACGGCATTGAGCATCGGCGTGATGTAGTCGTCGATGAGGCTCTGCATGAACAGCATTCCCACCAGAGTGGAAATTGCAGTTATCAGAATGCATACGAGCACGAGTATAAAGCGGAACTTATAGCGCTTCATCATATAACCAAGCACACGCTTCAGTACCTTGAAATCCATGTTCTTGCGGTTCAGCTGAGCGGGCTGACGTTTGTTTCCCATTGTTCTTGCCATATTTCCACCCCCTTAGTCGTTAGGCTTGTCGAAATCTCCTCCAGACTGGGTCTGGAGTGTGTAGATCTCGCTGTATATCTTGTTGTTCTTCAGCAGATTTTCGTGTGTATCGAAGCCACAAATGCGCCCGTCGTCCATCACGATTATGCGGTCAGCTTCCTGCACGCTGGAGATACGCTGGGCGATGATGAGCTTTGTCGTGCCGGGTATCTTCTGCGCGAACGCCTGGCGTATCCTGGCGTCGGTGGCTGTATCGACCGCGCTGGTGGAGTCGTCGAGAATGAGTATCTTCGGGCTCTTCAGAAGCGCTCTTGCGATACACAGGCGCTGCTTCTGTCCACCGGAAACGTTAGTGCCGCCCTGCTCGATCATTGTGTTGTAGCCGTCGGGCATCTTGTCGATGAATTCATCGGCGCAGGCAAGTCTGCAGGCTTCCGCGCATTCTTCCTCGGTGGCATTCTCGTTGCCCCAGCGGAGGTTGTCGAGAATAGTGCCCGAGAACAGCACGTTTTTCTGCAGCACGACGGCTACCTGGTCGCGGAGCAGTTCCAGATCGTACTTGCGCACGTCTGTGCCGCCCACGCGGACTTCACCGCTGTCAACGTCGTAAAGGCGGCTGATGAGGTTCGCGAATGTGGATTTACCGCAGCCCGTGCCTCCGATGATACCGATGGTTTCACCGGCGTGGATATGCAGGTCGATGTCTGTGAGGACTTCCTCGCCGCCGTCCATGTCGGATCTCTTTTCCTTAAGCTGGTCGGCTTTGTGCTTGTATGCGAAGCTAACGTGGTCGAAATCAATGGAACCGTTGGGAATTTCAGTGATGGGATCAGCGGGGTTAGTGATGTCGGATTTTTCGTTGAGTACCTCGCAGATACGTCTTGCGCTGGCAACGGACATCGTTATCATAACGAAGATCATGGAAAGCATCATCAGGGCCATCAGCGCGCTCATGACATAGCTGAACATGGAGGTCAGCTCGCCGGTGGTCATAGTCCCGCCGACGATGAACTGCGCGCCGAACCATGATATCAGCAGAATGCAGGCGTAGATGACGAACATCATGACGGGGTTGTTCCAGGATATGATCTTCTCAGCCGTGATGAACATTTTGTACAGGTTGCCGGAAGCGCCTACAAACTTCTTGTTTTCATGATCCTCGCGGACAAAGCCCTTTACAACGCGGATACCGGAGATGTTCTCCTGGACGCTGGCGTTGAGGTCGTCGTACTTTGTGAACACCTTGTCGAAAACCTTGGTGGCATTAAGGACGATTATCGCAAGCACGCTCCCCAGGACCACCAGTGCGCCGAGAAATATCAGGCTGATTTTAGGATTGATGATGATGCACATCACCATGCTGCTTATCAGCATTATAGGAGCGCGCACCGCTATGCGGATTATCATCTGGAATGCATTCTGCAGGTTGGTGACATCTGTCGTCATACGTGTGACAAGTCCGGCGGTGCTGAATTTGTCGATGTTTGAGAATGAGAATGTCTGGATATTCGCGAACATTGCGTCGCGCAGGTTGCATGCAAAGCCAGCGGAAGCGTTAGCTGCGTACTTTCCCGCAAGCACGCCGAAGGCAAGGCTCATGAATGCCATGACGAGCATAACGCCGCCATAGATGAAAACTTTCGGCAGGTCGCCGGCGCCGTCGTTGCCGTTTATGCCCTTATCGATGATGGACGCTGTGACGAATGGTATCAGCACTTCCATCACGACTTCGAGAATAGTGAAGAGGGGAGTGAGCAGCGTTGCTTTTTTGTATTGCTTTATCTGCGCTGCGAGTGTTTTTATCATGCTTTTGTCCTCCTTGTGTATTATTTCTGCATTGATTAGTTGCCTTATTATTATAGTACATATTTTTTATAATGTAAATTCACTAATCTGACATAAATTCACACATCTGCGCCGTCACTTTAGGTTAAATTTACTAAGGTAATTTGTTTGCAAAACCTTACCCGCATAATATCCCCGCAAATCGCACTGTTATGCGGTTTGTCGGGACTTGCGATTTCATTTGTTTTTCACAATCAAGGGGATTGAAAAACTGAAAATTGTGTGATATAATTGTGTAATAGCTGAGAATACACGCAGAACAGGTTATCAGGGAGGAGGGAACAGATGAAAAGGCTACGCGAAAAGCTGAATGAAATATGCAGAAAGCTGCTTCCTCTGCTGAGAAGAATGTTCGTCCTGCCGCCCGGCGTAATTCTTGTTCTGTTCCCCGCGACGATGGTCATGTGCATCATCGCACTGAATAACCGCGGAATGTTCCCGTCGCTGGAATATCTGGTCTACCTTGTTTCGGCATATGCGCTGGCTGTGCTGATAATCGGGCTGGGGGACATTTCCCGCTATTTTGCGCGGAAAATGCACGGCAGCCGCGTCTGGCGCTGGGCAAACAGAAATCCGATAGCCAGCCTTTTCATCAGCGATTTCCGGTTCCGCGGGGAGCTTTCGCTGTATCAGGGACTGCTGATGAGCACGCTTTTCGCGGTTTTCAAGGGGGCGGCTGCGATATTCTATCAGTCGCCGTGGTTTGCTGCAGTCGCGGGGTACTACGTTATTTTTGGTGCGTCAAGGTTGCTTCTGGTGCGCAGCTACCGCAAGTCCCAGCGCACTGACGGAGAGGAGCGGCGCCGTCGCGAGCTGAAGGGCTACCAGCAGTGCGCGTGCCTGATGTTCCTGCTGAATATCGGTATGGCGGTAATGGCATCCCAGCTTATCTTTGAGGAACACACTATCGCGTATCCGGGTTCCGTTATTTACATAACCGCCGCGTATACGTTCTATATTCTCACGCTTTCGGTGGTGAATGTCGTGAAATTCCGCAGGCTGAACAGCCCGGTGCTTTCGGCTTCAAAGGCGCTGAACCTCGCGGGCGCGCTGATGTCGCTGTTCACGCTGCAGAATGCGCTTACTTCGCGGTTCGGCAGCGGCGACAGCAACTTCCGGCTGGTGATGAACAGCGTTGTGGGACTTATCGTGTGCCTTTCCGTGCTGGCTATGGCTGTGTATATGCTGGTGCATTCCACCCGTGAAATGAAAAAAACGGCGGCAGGCGCAGATATCTCTTGACAAAAGGGAATTATTATGCTATACTATCCTTAATAGAGCATGACATGTTCATGCATAAAGGAGGTCTTTTTATGGAGATGGAAATTGCTGCATTATCTATGAATATGGCAATGGCTAATGTTCAGAACGGCATATCCGTAGGCATGATGAAAAAGACTATGGAGGCCAATCAGCAGAGCATGGAGGTTATCACTGATATGCTCAACAACATGCCTTCCCCGGACGGAAAGGGTACTGTCCTTAACGTCAAGGTCTGATAAAAGGCTATTTTAGGAGCCGCTCTGCAACGAGCGGCTTTTGTTTTATGAGGTGACGATATGGATCCTATCACACAGTTCGACTTTTCGATACTGCATTTCATTCACGATAACATTTCCTGCGGGTTTATGGATTTTCTGATGCCAAAGGTTACCTGGCTGACGGAAATGGGCGCAGTGTGGCTGCTGGCGGCTGCGTTGTTCCTGATATTCAGGCGTTACCGCGCGAGCGTCGCTATCGCCGGCGGAATTCTCGCGAGCCTGCTTTTCGGCAATCTGCTGCTCAAGCACATAGTCGCGAGGGCGCGTCCCTGCTGGCTGGAGCCGACATTCCAGATGCTGATCGCGGTTCCGCATGATTATTCGTTTCCGTCGGCGCATTCTATGGTTTCGTTTGCGGCAGCGGTCGCGATATTCCATTATAATAAGAAAGCGGGAATTCCCGCGCTGGTGATCGCGGCGCTTATCGCATTCTCGCGGCTGTATCTGTTCGTGCACTTCCCGACGGACGTTCTCGTGGGCATTCTCATGGGAATTGGACTTGGCATTGCGGCGTTTGTGATCACTGACAAGGTCGCTGACAGAATCAACAGGAAAAAGATCAAGGGCTGATAAAAAACGGCATTCGTTTACGCGAGTGCCGTTTTTTTGTATACCCCCTTGACAAAATCTTCCCACGGTGCTATAATGTCATCAAGATATCAAATTGATATCATATTGTACTGGAAACGGGAGGTCACTATGAAAGACATCGACAAGAAAATTAACTACGAGGAAAAGGAACTGAAGGCTGCAAGCGGCTGGGGCGTGCTGTTCCTGACGATAATTCTGTATCTGGCAGCGCTGGCGGCTGTTATAATCTGCGCTATGAACACTTCGGAATATGATTTCACCGGTTATGATGCGGGGCTGATAGTTGGTATCGTGTGGCTCTGCATCGGTTGGTTTCCGTTTATCGGGCTGCGTGTTATAAAGCCTAACGAGGCGCTTGTCCTGACGCTTTTCGGCAAGTACATCGGCACGCTAAAGCGCGAGGGCTTCTATTTCGTGAATATATTCAGCACCCCGGTGACTGTAAAGAGCCAGGCAGGCGCGAAGCCCGGGGTTCCCCACACGAAGATATCGCTGAAAGCCATGACCCACGACAACCGCAAGCAGAAGATAAACGACCAGATGGGCAACCCCATAGAAGTCGGCATAGTAGTTATATGGCGCGTGGTGAATACCGCGAAGGCGCTGTTCAACGTTGACGATTACGAGGATTTCATGTCGATACAGGCGGATTCCACCCTGCGCGATGTGGTACGCTGCTATCCGTACGACTCAACGGATTCTGACGAAATGTCGCTGCGCGGTTCCTCTCAGGAAGTATGCGAAAAGCTGAAAGCGACCCTGCAGGAGCGCGTTGAGAATGCTGGACTTGAGATAATCGAAGCACGCATAACTCACCTTGCGTACGCGCCGGAAATCGCGGCTGCGATGCTCCAGCGCCAGCAGGCTACTGCGATAATCGAAGCGCGCCAGAAGATAGTCGACGGTGCGGTGGGCATGGTGGAAATGGCGCTGAACAAACTCAGCGAGAGCAACGTCTGCGAGCTGGACGAGGAGCGCAAGGCACAGATGGTTTCCAACCTGCTGGTAGTACTCTGTGGCAACAAGGACGCTCAGCCCATTGTGAACAGCGGTTCCATCTATTGATAAATATCGATTTCCGGGGGTAAGCTTCATGGCAGAAAATGAGAAAAAAGAAAAGAAGCAGATACCTCTGCGGCTTTCGGCAACGCTGTACAACGAACTGATGAGGTGGGCAGAGGACGATTTCCGCTCGGTGAACGGGCAGATAGAATATCTGCTGACTGAATGCGTGAAATACCGCAAAAAGCACACTGCCGGCAAGGAGGGCGAGAAATGAACGATAATGTGTTATTCCTGATGTGCTATATTCCGACGCCGCTAATTCTGCTTGTCGCAGGACTTGTTATCTGGCGTTTTCCCGCGCCGTATGGCTCTGCGGTCGGTTATAAGACAAAGCGCTCGTATGCCTCCGCGGAAGCATGGGATTATGCGCAGGTCTACTGGGGCAGACTGATGACCATTATCAGCGTCCCGACGCTTGCGCTGTCAGTGTGCGCCGGCGTGGTGCAGATAATAAAGAATGCGGACGAAAACACGGGTCTTGCCATCTGCATGGGCGTTGTGACCTTGCAGATAGTACCCATATTCATCAGCATAGCGATAACGGAGAACGCACTGAAAAAGAACTTCTAAAGAGCAAAGGCGCCGTGAAAACGACGCCTTTTTGTTTAAGGGAAACTATCCCCTATCAGCAGCCGAAACCGCAGAATGCCTTGAGCATATCGCAGATCTGTGCGAAGCCTGCGCCGCATGCATTGAAAAATTTGAACATCTCGTTTCCTCCTGTATGTATTTCCCCGGTGGGGATAATATTATTATACAGCATATGGGGGGAGCATTTCAATGCAAAAATATTGGCACTGCGGGAAGGCCTTTCCGGGGGATATTTCCTGAAAGATAAAACCGGAGCGAAAACTCCGGTTTTGTTTTATCTGTTTGCGAGAATGTATTCAACGGCTTCGTCAAGCGTCCCCTGCGGGTATGTAGAGACGTCAAGCTTGTCTGGGTTTTCGATGAATTCGTTCGCAAGGAACGTCCTTACGCCGAGCTTTTCAACAACCATGTCCTCGGGTACGCTGTTGCCGACCATTATGCATTCCTCGGGTTTAAGCCTGAGTTTGCCGAATATCTCTTCATAATATTTGATGTTCGGCTTGCAGAACGTGCTGTTGTCGTAGCAGGTGACAAGCTCGAAATCCTCGGGCTGCAGGTTCACCCAGCGCATTCTTGTGATGACCCCGTCCATCGGGAATATCGGGTTCGTCGCGAGCACCACGCGCATTCCGGCAGATCTGAGCTTTTCTATGAGCGGCTTTCTGTCGGGGACGTATTTCAGCGTTGCTTTCGCATTATCAAATTCGTGCGTATAGAATTCGTCGCAGGATCTTTTTGCGTCCGGAAGCCCGGGGTTCATAGAGTTGAACGTCTCCCAGAAAGCCACGGAATTGAGCCGCGTTCCATCGTTCATTATCATGGATTTGGTACCAGCCCAGATGGAGGTTACCGTCTGCTTGGGTTCGTATCCCATGGGGGCAAGGCGCTTGCACAGCTCCCCGAAATAAACCTTGATGAAGTCCTCCTGTTCAAAGGGCAGCAGGGTGCCGTCGAGGTCAAACAGTACTGTTTTTATCATCAGCGTTCTCCTTTGCGGCACGGCGCTTTTCAATGGCTGCGTGCTGCTTTTCTATCTTCTTCTGGTAGGAAGCCAGCGCTTCGTTGTCGGATTTATACACGGAGCGCGTCAGCGTCCACCTGTCGGCAGAAGCGCGCTTGCATACCATCTTCACGAGGAAATCACCGTGCTCGGGGCAGGTACATATGTTGTTCTTGCGTATTATTCCCAGTGAGAGCCACTCGCCGTTGTTAAGCGGCTTGCCGCACTCGGGGCAGGGAATAACGGTGAAATGTTCGTCGGTGGTCATCCTGCGCACATCATGAACATCGCGGAATATTTCCCGGGCAATTACGGGGCGCTGTCCCGGCGACATGCCGGAATATTCCAGCAGCCCGCGCTGCATATCCAGCTTTCTGCATACCTCATAGGTGAACCACGCGTCGTTCATGGCGTCGTGAGCCTGGGCGTCCAGCGGGATACCGAGCTTTTCAACGGCGTCTGAGAGCGACCACTGCACGCGCTCGTTGTCTATCTGGTTCTTGTAGATAAGCTGCAGGTTGACGTAATCGCTGCCGTATTTCGGGTCGAAACCGTGGAGTTCCAGATTATCGGAAAGCATTGCGATATCGTCAAATCCCCAGGTGATGAACCGGAATTCCGGGGAGCACCATTCTTTCAGCTTTGCGAATGCCTCGGGGAACGGAAGTCCCTTTGCGAGCATCGCGCTGGTTATTCCGGTGATCTTTTCCACATGACGGTTCATTTTCTTGTAGTATTTCGGCGCGACGTTTATTTTCAGTTTGTCAACGAGGTTGAATTTTTCGTCGCACTTTACCGCGCCTATCTGGATTATCTCGCCGCGGAGCAGAACCGGCTCTTGGACGGTGTGTGCACGGTCCATTGCCTGGTTCCATTCCATATCAAGGATAATATAGTACATCAGTGCGCTCCCTTAAAGCATGAGCTTTCCGCCGACATTCTCGTGGCGCCATACAACGAAGTCGTCGTAGCTTCCCTGACGGTCGAGGCAGCCGTTTTCGGTTATCTCAATAATGCGGTTAGCGGCAGTTTCAAGTATCTCATGGTCGTGGGAGGCAAACAGCAGGTTGCCCTTGAACTCAGACAGACCGTTGTTTACTGCGGTGATGCTCTCAAGGTCGAGGTGGTTGGTGGGGCGGTCGAGAATGAGCACGTTGCTCTGGAACAGCATCATTCTCGAGAACATGCAGCGTACCTTTTCGCCGCCGGAAAGCACGTTGACGGGCTTGAAAACATCGTCGCCGCTGAACAGCATTCTGCCCAGGAAGCCGCGCAGATAGCTTTCGGTTTCGTCCTTGGAGTACTGGCGCATCCAGTCGATGATGGAAAGCTGGCAGTTATCAAAGAACGCGCTGTTGTCGTTCGGGAAGTAGCTTACGGAAGTCGTGGAACCCCACTTGAAGGTGCCCTCGTCCGGCTCCATTTCCTCCATGAGTATCCTGAACAGGGTAGTGACTGCGATCTCGTTATTGCCGACGAATGCTATCTTGTCGCCCTTGCCGACTGTGAAGCTTACGTTGTTCAGTACCTTTACGCCGTCTACGGTCTTGGAAAGCCCGGTTACCTGGAGAATGTCCTTGCCGACTTCGCGCTCCATATCGAACGCAATGTAGGGGTACTTTCTGGAGGACGCGGGGAGTTCCTCGACGGTCAGCTTGTCGATAAGCTTGCGGCGCGATGTAGCCTGCTTGGACTTGGACTTATTCGCGGAGAAGCGTGCGATGAAGTTCTGCAGTTCCTTTATCTTTTCCTCGGCGCGCTTGTTCTGCTGCTTTATCATGCGCTGAATGAGCTGTGAGGACTCATACCAGAACTCGTAGTTGCCGACATACATCTTTATCTTTCCGTAGTCGATATCGACGATGTGGGTGCACACGTTGTTCAGGAAGTGACGGTCGTGGGATACGACGATAACAGTACCGAAGTATTCCGCGAGGAAGTCCTCCAGCCAGGAAACGGCTTCAACGTCGAGGTGGTTGGTCGGCTCGTCCATGAGGATAATGTCGGGGTTACCGAACAGGCACTGCGCGAGAAGCACCTTTACCTTTTCGTTACCGGTGAGGGAATCCATCTTCTGGGTGAGGATCTCCTCGGGGAGACCCAGACCCTGGATAAGTTTGGAAGCGTCAGATTCTGCCTCCCAGCCGTTGAGCTCTGCGAATTCCGCTTCAAGCTCGGAAGCGCGGGTGCCGTCCTCCTCGGAAAAGTCCTCCTTTGCATAGAGCGCGTCCTTTTCCTGCATGATGTCGTAAAGGCGCTTGTTGCCGAGTATTACGGTATCCTGCACGGTGTAGTCGTCGAATGCATAGTGATCCTGGCGCAGAACTGACATGCGCAGTTCCGCAGGCTTGGAAACGCTGCCCTTTGTTGGCTCGAGGTCTCCGCAGAGAACCTTTAAGAATGTGGATTTTCCGGCGCCGTTTGCACCGATAACGCCGTAGCAGTTGCCGGCAGTGAATTTCAGGTCTACGTCCTTGAAAAGAAGCTGTCCGCCAAAGCTGACGCTTACATCAGATACTGTTATCAATTCGTTATCTCCTTTTAAAATAATTGGTTGTCTTAACACATACAATAATATTATAGCATAGTTCAGGCGCTTTTACAAGCCCTAAACGTGACTTTTTCAGAGATTGCGGAAACAAAAAACTTGAGAGAAACAAAAAACTTGAGAGAAACAAAAAACCACAACACATAAGTGTTGTGGTTTTGATGGCGGACAGGGAGGGATTCGAACCCTCGAACGGGTTTAATCGTTACACGATTTCCAATCGTGCGCCTTAGACCAGCTCAGCCACCTGTCCATTTCTCGCTATTGGAGATTTTGTTTTTTGTCGTATCTCTCATCGACTTGTCTATTATATCACAGTCGCAAGGATTTGTCAAGCACTTTTTTCAAAATTATTCGAGATTTTTTTCGAAAACCTGCAGAACCGCATTCTGACGCGAAAAATTCCCCCGACCTGAGCCGGGGGAGTGGAAATGAACTTATTTTTTCCTGGGGGCGCGCTTCCTGGCTGTCGTGGTGGAAGCCGTCCCGGCTGGAACGAGCTCATAATACGCCGCCGAGTACCTCGGGACGTTCAGCTTCACGCAGCCGTCTGCGCCTGCGGTGATCGTCCCGGCGTAATGCGGGGCGCAGCCTCCGTACCTGTCCTCGGTGGAGTCCAGCAGCAGCTTCAGCTTTTTGCCGGCGCCGATTTTCAGCGTGTATCCCTCCTGCAGCACGTCGGAGAAATTGAACACAGCCACCACCGGGTCACCGCTGTCGCAGCTTCTCATAATCGTATAGCAGCGGCGCAGGGGACTGTTGCAGTCCAGCCAGCGGAAGCCTTCGGAGCTGTCGTCCCATCGTGAAAGCGCGGGATTTTTGAGGTACATGCTGCAGAGCTTCTTCATGAAGTGCATAAAGCCGTCGTGCAGCGGGTACTTGAGTATATCCCAGTCCTGCTCGCGCTTTTCGTCCCATTCGCGGAACTGCGCGATCTCGCCGCCCATAAAGTTCAGTTTCTTTCCCGGGTGAGCGTACATATACATATAGAACGCGCGAGCCTGCGGGAATTTATCGTCGTACCCGCCAGCCATTTTCTGGATTATCGTTGCCTTGCCGTGTACGTTCTCATCATGCGAAAGCGGAAGAATGTACTTTTCGCTGTAGTAATACAGCATAGAGAATGTCAGCTTGTGGTAATGATCGACGCGCTCTCCCGGGGGTGTGCGGAAGTAATCAAGCGTGTCGTTCATCCAGCCCATGTCCCACTTGTAGTCAAAGCCGAGACCACCCTCGTCAACGGAACGCGTCACCATGGGGTAATCCGTGGAGTCCTCCGCGCAGAGTATCGCTGAGGGGTGTATCCACTTAAGACCGCGGTTCAGCGATTTCAGGAAGCGTATTCCGCAGACGTTCTCGCCGCGCGCAGGGTCGCCGTTGTAGTAGATTATACGGCTGATTGCGTCCATGCGCAGCCCGTCAAAGTGGAATTCAGACAGCCAGTAGTTGGCGGCTGACTTCATGAAGCTGCATACAGTCCCCTTGGTGAAGTCGAAGTTGCAGCTGCCCCATTCGCTGTACGCGATGTCTTTGAACTGCGACTCAAACGTCGGCGTGCCGTCGAACTGCGCCAGCGCATAGCCGTCCACCGCGAAGTGAACGGGCACGAAATCCATGAGCACCGCGATGCCATTCTTATGGCAGGCGCTTACCAGCTTTTTCAGCCCGTCAGCCGTGCCATAACGGGAGGTCGGAGCGAAAAATCCCGTTGCCTGGTAGCCCCAGCTTTCGTCGCTGGGGTATTCGTTCAGCGGCATGAGCTCGATGCAGTTGTATCCGTGTTCCTTGCAGTATTTTACCAGGCGCGGCGCTATTTCCTCGTAGGTGTACCAGCCGTTCTCGTCGTCCGGGTCGGTGCGCCAGCTTCCCAGGTGGACTTCATAGATGTTCAGCGCGTCGCCGTGCCAAGTGTAGCGGTTCTGCATCCAGTCGAGGTCGCCGAAGTCAAAATCAGTTTTCCTGATGATGGAAGCGAATTTCGGACGGAGCTCCATGCCGAAACCGAACGGGTCGCAGTGCTCAACGCATCTCCCACCGTGGTAGATCTTGTATTTGTACATGTGACCGGGCTTTGCGCTGTCAATGAACAGTTCCCAGAATTTTCCGTCCGGCGTGCGGTTGAGTTACCAGTCCTGCCAGCCGTTGAAATCACCTATGACAGAAACCCCGTCCGCATTGGGTGCAAATACTCTGAACATAGTCCCGAAGCCGTTGTAATGC
>ERZ779851.305-NODE-305-length-49870-cov-6.653137_pt1 | contig 49870 bp, 31 predicted proteins | sample MGYA00511094_ERZ779851 | MGnify/ENA primary metagenome ERZ779851 (study PRJEB29588, sample SAMEA2155512) | human gut metagenome | biome: human gut; feature: human-associated habitat; material: faeces | place: Denmark | collected 2008/2010 ...
TCATCTCGTCAAAATCATATTCTGTTCTGCCGTATGACAATTTGCAGCCCTTGTTCTCCTTCAGAAAGAGCGCATAAAGTCCGTAGTGATGCACAGCCTCCTGTATAGGAGAGGTGTTTTCTACACGCACAACACTTACTAAGGGATGAAGCGTTTTTACCCCTATGTAGTCGTTGAACTCCTGTATGGTATTAAAGAAAAAGTCCTTCATGGTCCTATGCTTTACTATTTCAAAATCCTTCATATCTGTTGACAAAGCAAATATGCGCAGATTTTTTAAATTCAATTGTACCTTAAATCAGGAATGTATTACCTATAGTCCGGAAATGCGAAATTATTTCTTCAATGTCCGCAGATAATCCTTCTGCCCGGGTGTAATCCTGTAACTCTCAATGGCCTTCTGGATGGTCTTGTTGTGAGTCCATGGGGCAAGCCGCTTCTGCTCGATGTAGGGAATCGTTGCGTCCCATTGCTTGGCAAGAGCTGTGGCGAAGAACCAAGCTACCATCATCTTCACGTAATATTCTTCGCTCCTTACTGATACCGGAATTTCAAGATAATCAGCCTTGAAGTCTTTATCCAGGTAATGCAACATAAGTGTCTCTATACCAAACCTGCAAGTGAAAGTGTGCCGCGAGTTGCACCAAGTGTTTATCTTTTCTGTCAATGCTGCCTTATGTTTTGCGAAGACTTTCGGAGACATGATGTCGCAGACCGCCCAGTTGTCCACATAAGGAAGAAACGCATCTGTCAAACTGATGCATTCTTCATAGTCCTTGACCTGTGAGATAAGCAAGCTGTGCAGCATGTTCTCGTCATAGTACCTGTGGGGCAACTGATGCACAAAATCATTGACCTCAACCTCTTTCGCGAACTCCTTTGCGAACTTGCGCAGCACAGGTACGCGGACTCCAATGACGCTTTCCGGCGGTACGCCAGGCGTCAGTTTTGACTGGAATTCGGCATACTGCTTGTCCCGCATGGCGAACAGCCTTTTTTGTAGTGGGGTGGTCTCCATCAGATTTTAATCTTTTTCCACTAAAATCCTAACTCCACATCCTTGCCGAACGGTGCAAGAGAAAGCCCGGCCATCTTGAAATGCTGTTTTCCCCAAGGAATGCCGATGAGCGTGAGGCATAGGAGCAAACCGAAGAACAAATGCATGAGGCAGGCCCACAATCCGCCGAAAATCAGCCAGAGTAAATTCAACGGGATGCGAATGCAACCTGTCGGGCAATCCGTGTCTCTCAATGTGGAACCAAAAGGCCATAGGCAGAGCAGGCCTATCTTGAAAGTCTGCAACGCAAAGGGAATGCCGATGATGGTACATGCAAGGGCCAGACTGCCAGTGAAATAACCGATGGCTGCTTCGAGACCTCCGAAAAGCCACCAAAGTAAGTTTCCTATAATTCGCATAAGATTATTGTTTTATATTCTGTATGGTGTATTGTTGTTTTTCTTGTGTCGATTAGAAGAAAACCATATTTGACTGAATCTCTTCAATCATCTTTTGCGGCACTTCATGCTCTCGGGCAATTTCTGGCCACATTGATGCCGCCTGGCAGACTTCGTCGATAATTCGTGCTGCATTTTTGATGTTATTCTTGACGCCGCATTCGAGTAGGTCTTCTTTGGTGATGCTGCTGAATTTGCCGTTTATCGACATCTGGTGAGCTGAGGTCCACTGTCCGTCTGGATTGTAGGCATATCCCATATCGTAGGCAGGAGAAAGCCGCCATTTTCCGTCTCTGTCCATCAGAAAAGAAATGTTCTTCGTGTGATCGTCCTGGTTCCGCACCACAACATTGAACACCATTCTGCGGAACATCTCCTGCGCTTCCTTGTAGGAAAGCCGCAGTCCGCGCATCACAGTGAACGCCTGTTCATAAGAATATGCCCTGAGCAGCCTATAGTCGAAGTGTGCAATTGCGCAGAGCGTTTGCATGTGCACTTTTTGTCCATTAATCCGGTCGAACCTCTTTGTCAGGAAATGCGCTCTACCATTCTCTTCAATCAACGAGCATTCTGCCATTTCAATGCCGCATTTCTTCACAAGTCGTGAGAAAGAGTACTCCAGTCGACCGAAGTTTTCAGTCTCCTTGAACCCGGCAGTGGCTGATACGCCGTCCAGTTTGATGATATAGTAGTCGAACCCGTCTGGTGCCTCGGCCTGTCCAGAACGGATTTCCCCAGTCTCTTTGTTGAAAGCAATGATTGCCTTGGCCCGTTGCCCTCCGGCTGAGGTGCCGAGGCGCAGAATCTCTGCGATGGCGGCCTTTTTGTCGGAGCTGATGTTTACGTTAAAGCTTGATTTGTCGGCAAGGGCTTCTCTGGCTACATCCACCAAAGAATCAACCTCTATCCTGATATCCGTATCAATGGCTTCGATGGCCGGTTCGAACTCAAGGGCTCCCATACAGCGCTTGCCAAGAAAGCAAAGCGCCTCAATCGCATTGCCGCTGGTCCGGCCTGTCAGGGCCAGCCATTTCTCGAAAAGGGCGCGGCCGTATGTGTCCGGTAGGGAGTCCGCCAACATCCCAGGCAGGCCTTTGAAGGTGGTTTTGTTGAGCTCTCCAAAACTATATACACGTCCTTCCCTTACGGGCATCATCAGCGGTGAAGGTACGTCTACCATTCTGTTTCCTCCTTGTTCTCTATTTTGTATCCTTTGGATGCCCGTTTACGCACAAGCTTGTTTGCTTTGCTGGCCAACTCGTAGTATTCATTCGGACTCAACTGCTCTTCATTAACGAGGGGAATGAAGATGTCGAGCTTGCCCAATGTGCGCAGGATGCGAATCAATGACTCTAATGTTTTCACCTCTCCTTCTTCCATACGTTTTATGGTGGAGATGGAAACACCGCTCTTGTCTGCCAGTTCCTCCTGTGACATGTTCTGCTTCAGGCGTACCGTTTTTATTTTGACGCCGATCCTGTCGCAAATCTCGATGTCTGTAAGCATGTAGATATTGTCTAACATATTAAAGCTGATACTTTATGCGGTAAATATAATAATAAAAGTTCAAAATTGAAATATTAGTTAAAATGGTTTTTGAGGCACGTTTCCCATATTGTATGGCAAACCGTGGGCATCGGTTCAGCAGTCGATCATCAGTTTCAATGATTCGGTGCAGATTTCTGCCTGAAACCACACGTATGGCCTCAATACAAAGGTAGTGAATTATATGGACTCGACAGTTGTCCGATGTGCTTCAGATGGGATATTTTTACATTGACCTGACCCACTACGTTTTCTGGATGGAATCCGCAAATGAAAACCCGGCGGCTCAGCTTATGGGCCGACCGCCAGGCAAACCTGATACCCGCATCGTTCTACAAGAATTTTTGTGGCCTTTGCGGGAATTTATTTATGTCAATCTGTCAGAATACCACTTCCATCGGGTCGGCGTCGGATACTGTGAATGTTCCGACTTCGCGGCCGCCTTCACGGAGTTTGAAAACTTGGCCATACCAGCAGGCTAGTTTGTTCGGTGCGGCAATTGTGAAAGTGACGAGATGGTATGTTTTGTCCGGTTTGATTTCTTCCTCTTTGAAAATTTCGCTGAGTTCTGCACTGACGTCTATTGCTCCGTCGAAAAACTGTAGCTTGTGGCCCGGAGTGATAGGGGCTGTCTTTCCTGTAATGTGGAGTGTTCCGACGACTTTCCGTGTCACGATGACTCTTTTAGTCTCAGGTGATGTGATGACAGCTCCTCTTTCTATGTCGGAAGTTGACATTTGCTTAGTTTCGGCTAATAAAATCCCCGGTTCGTCACCCTTATCCGCATATTCCAATACTTTGCCAAAGAGTGAGAGTTGACCGACGGTCATATTATAGTTATTCTTATTATCCGATCTCTGGAGGACTTTGATTTTGTCGTTGGGATAGAGTTTTCCCGATAAAATCGTACTTTCAAGCACCAATCCCTTATCTTTTATCTTATAAACATCCTTTACAGAGCCGAGGAACGTGTCTTCGACTTCAATGGTGAATGAACCGATTTCCGGGTTTTTGAACCTGTTCATTGTCACGGTGATTAAGGCTGTGCCGGCTTTATTGCCGATGATGTTGAAATCATTGTCAACTGTGGCGACTTCAGGGTCGTCGCTGTTGAATGTGAATTGGCTTGGGAATTCGGGGCGTACGTTAAAAAACGATCTATATACCTTCCATAAATAAGGTTTGAGATTCAATTTCTCGCCGACTCCTATTATGCCATAATTCGGCGAAAATTCGAATTTTCTAATTTCATTTTCACCAGGATTTGATACCATCAAGTTGCAGACAGAGACTGCTCCTCCATCCTCTGAACTGGCAAAGATTCGGGTGCCCCCCACTGCGATTGCTGTCACTAGCCCTGTTTCATCTACTGTGGCGATTTGCGCATTCTTACTGCTCCAGACGATATTCCGGTTGTAGGCATAACTTGGTTTTATAGCGGCTGTCAGCTGGAAAGTCTCTCCGACTGCAAGTGTCAATTCAGTCTCGTTAAGTTCGATTTCTTTCACGAGATGGGCGGTGTTGCTTACGTAGACCTTACAACCGGCTTTGAATTGACCGTCTTCGGTGGTTACCCGGACTATAGCAGATCCTTCGCCTACGGCACTGATCTCGCCGTCTTGTGTCACAGTCGCAATGTTATTGTCATCGCTCTCGTACGACACATTTTTATTTGTCGCATCATCCGGAATGACCGTCGCGACTAGTTTTACTTTGTCTCCAACTTTCAGTCCCACAGTCGTTTTGTCCACTGAAACACCGCTCACTTCAATAGCTGGAGGCCCTTCTGTGCCTTTTTCCTTTTTGCACGAAGGTGTGGCAAGTAACGCTACGAAAATCGCCAAAAGTATAAATAAACTCTTTTTCATTTTTTTAGATATTAAATAGTTTTAGTTTGTTCGCATTTTGCATGCTGATTCGACAAGGTAGGACTTTTTCCCGAAGAAATCAAGACGAAATTTCATTATGTCATCCTTTGCCGGAGCTTCAATGGCGAATGGAATACGACGACTTCTGACCACCTGGCGCACATAAATGTTGAACGCCGTATTGGTGCTCATGCCGAATTCTTCGCAAAGACTGTCGAACATATTACTTTGTTTTTGGAAGTTGTCGCTTAAAATTGATTTTCTGTATGGCCAATTATGCACAAAATGTGCAGTTTACTATGTATAACACATCATTAAATAAATAAAAAGTATTACTTTTGTATATTATATGATAGGTTGATTATGACAAAGTCATCGGCATGGTCGTTTTGTACCTTAAAATAGAAAACAAGATATGTCAAAGAATACAATGGGAACCAAGCTTCCCCGAAAATTGGAGCAAAAGATGCAGATTGTAGGTGAACAGATTAAGTTAGCTCGCTTGCGTCGGAATCTGAGTGTGGCTCAGGTTGCTGAACGTGCCACCTGTTCACCGCTTACTGTGTCCCGAATAGAAAAAGGGATGCCTACTGTTGCAATAGGGATTTATCTACGTGTTTTGTATGCATTGCAACTTGATGATGATATTTTATTGCTTGCCAAAGAAGATAAAATGGGAAAAGCTTTGCAAGATTTAAGTTTGAAAACAAGAGAACGTGCATCCAAGAAAGAATAATCAATGAAAAAGTTGTATGTATATGCCGATTTCGATTGGCTCAAAGAAGTGGAATTCATTGGCGAATTAGGCTATGAGTCTCTTCGTGGTGCGGACAGCTATAGTTTCACGTTCGATAATGAATGGTTAAGGCTGCACAGCGACCTGTAAGGAGATTGTCTTCTTTCGATTTCTTGACTGGTATTGATGATTCCTCTCGAATGGGCGGATTCCGTTTTAAGGAAGACCTCGATGGTGAATTTATCAATATGAAGACAGCAGAGAAGATTGTCTCAGAGGTGGTTGAAGCCGTGAAAGAATGGCGCGAAATTGCTATTCGTCAATGCGGGAGAGGCGTCTTATCCTTTCGGGAATGCCGAACCGTTCGTTGAGTTCCGCTTCAATGATGGCATTGATCTCGCGACGCCTGCGGGCCTGCTCAATGGCGAATTTGCGGCTTTCTCGGCGATGATCCTGATATTCTTTCCATTTTGTCCGGTTTTCAGCCAGCATTGACTCGATCTTTTCCATTGTATTTTCAATGCCGGATTTGCTGAGTTCGCATTCCCAGACTGTGATTGCGCTCCAGCCGATGGATTCGAGGCGCTGGATATTGACGAGGTCCCGTTCCTGATTCCGTGCGATCTTATTCGCCCAGAATTCAGTCCGCGTTTTCGGCATGACGAATTTGCTGCAGCCCTTGTGTCCATGCCAGAAGCAGCCGTTCACGAAGACGCACGTGCGATATTTGGGCAGGACGATGTCCGGTGTCCCGGGCAATGTGCGGACACATTTGCGGAACCTGTATCCACGATGCCACAATTCACGCCTGACCGCCTGTTCGGGGCGTGTGTCCTCCGAGTGTATGCTGGCCATGCAATCGTGGCGTTGTTCTGGTGTCATGCTGTCCGGCATGGTTCAATGTCTGTCGATTATTTATCTTGCTGAATAACTGCTATGCTCTGTAAAAGGCTGCTTTGGGTTTCCATATCAACTATTTCTGCTTGAAACCACACGTATGGCCTCAATACAAAGTTAGTGAATTTTATGGACTTGACACTTATCCGATGTGCTACCGATGGGACATTTTTACGTCATCGGTGCGGTATTTACGTTTTCCGGTTGATATCCGTTCACTCTGTGGTTGATTTCAGGTGTGTTTTTGAAAGCAAGTATTTGACGTTCTCTATTGATTTGGAAAACTTCCCATAACAACAATGGAGACTCAATGAAAAGGACAAATATAAAATAACTTTGCCGAATCTAAAGCGATCATGTCCGAAGTGGTACATTTGACGACAATCCCTATTGTATCAATAAAGTGACAGATATTCTAATATTTCACGTCTGATAGAACGGAAATTCACGACTGAAGTATCATAGCTTGAATAATCCCATATTATTTTATTGACAAAGTTCTGTGCCGTAATTGGAGACCGTTTGGCAACCATCTGCAATAGGGTATAATCATTTATCCCATCTCTCATTGCTTTGAATCTGATTGACGGATAAACCTTCATATACGCTGGATAGATTATATGAGAATCGCCTCCTGGCCAATCATTCGCCGGGGCAGATACATCTTTCCATGGGTCTCCATCCGCACTCCATGAATTTAACCCCCAATGGAGATATCCGTCTGTTTCGTATTTGAAATTTATCCAATGCAGGATTCTTGTTTTTATAAGAGGAAGAGTCACGTATCTATTCGCATAATTGCTTCTGGGATACATGCATGTATAAAACCAGCATTGGTGTTGATCCGGTATGTCCCGATATACAGGCCACTCCAATTCATCCAGTTGTGGAATAACAATATCAATAAGTTCTTGATTAAAATAAGGAGTGCGATACGCCTCAATTATTTTCAAGTCCGGAGCAGATTCCTTGATGATTCTGGCAATAGCTTCCCACGAATCAATGTTTTCTTTGATTGGCTCGTCGCCTACATGTTGAACATATATGTCAAGCCAGCTTCTTCCATCTCCAAGTTCCTGTGATTTGAGATGCGATGACAGGCAGCGGAAATAGTCCTTTACATAGTTTACTGCACGTTGATCATCCAAGGACAATTTGACATAATTGAATTTTCCGTCTTTGTCTTGTATCGGGGTCAATACCCAAAATGGATCAGTCCACCGATTGGTAGACCTCTTCGCAATATGATTCCCTTCAATAAACTTTACCGGTAAGCATGACAGCATTTCTTCAATGCTCTTGTCCATCTTCTGAAAATTAAAGGCAATATTTCCATCCGCATCAATATATGGTTCCCCTTTTTCATATAGCAACCATACATTCTGCCCGTATGCAGCCGCAGTTGTCAAGACTTCTTTTTTGCATTTTTTATATTTTCTTGAACCTTCAATCACTTCTTTACCATTGTTCATATGTTTGAATTCTTCCGGGAAATACCAATTGCTGACAAGTAGTGATTGTTCTTCAAGCTGTACGGGGAAGACTTCAATGTAAACTTCTTTTGTCAATGATGCCCCGTTGTGTATATTCAAATTTATTCGCCCGTTATATAATCCGGGTTCTGTATCCTCTGGTATTGAAATGTCAAGATACATCACTGTCGGTGTAGATGAATCCACTTCAGTTCTGTTACTTATTACAATCGGGTCAGGATACATGGCATCTGATGGTAAAAGTGCGTCAGGTGCTGATGGTGTATAGTTATGTCGTGAGCACACATATTTTACCCATCCGATTTCAGGCTTGGCTTTCAATACCGATCCAGATGGGGATTTGAATTTTCCACTACTGGCTTCTATGGTCGATCCGTCCTGTAGTGAATCAATCATAAATTGGAATACGGCATGTTCACCTCTGGCAACACAGACTGTATCTGATGATTGACCGTCAGGAGAAATACCTTTGATAGGATTGACCAGCGGGTCAAGAGTCTTTATGCGTTCGGATGATGATTTTTCAATATGGTTAACGGTTCTTGGGAAGACCGTAAGTCTGAGCTCGGTAGAACCATATGGTACAAGGTCCAGCCATACAGTATTATCCTTTATGGGTTCTGCAAAGCCTCCTTTGGGCATAACAGGGGTATATCGGCTGGAATCCAATTGCCACGCTATTTCTTTTGCCGGAACCTTCAGAATGTATGGCGAATTGCCTTCATCATATGGATAATCACCAACAGAGTAACTATCATTCTTCTCTGTTACAATATCTGAGGCATGACTTAGATCAAGAGCATAGTTCCATTTCCCTGTAGGAATCATAGACCAACACTTGAAAGCAGGATTTCCTGGGACTTTGCCATTCATGTTCGCATATATGTTAGTATCCTCCTCTTTTGAGTGTGGGACACTGAAGGAATAAAGCAGGGGGCCTCTTGTGATGAACAGGCCTTGATTACGAACATCAGTAATTCGAGGACTCATATCCAAAGACAGTGTGATGTGATCACCATCAGAGAATGCTCTCTCTATCTTGACAAAAGTTCCCGGAACCATTTCCATATCCATCAACTTTCCATTCACCCGGATTTGAGAATCTGCTGACCATTCGGGAATCCTCAGACAAAAAGATAAAGTCGTCGCCGCAGATAGAGAGAATTTGAAATCTATCAATCCGTCAAATGGATAAAGAGTCTTTTCCTCAATCGTACAATCAACTGCATCTTTTGTCCTGAACCGATACGTTGTAGGCGCGTATAATGCTGCTGTAATCTCATCATGATTGCCACGCAGCCAAGTATATGCTGTATAATCCGGCATAAAACGATGTACGTTTCCTGAACAGCATTCTGTTTCATGTGTCGGTCTGAAAGCCATCCATGTAGAACCGTGGAAGAATTCATTGTGGTTGCTATTTCCAGTAGCGATTACTTGATTGACAGATGAAAAGTACTGGAGAGACTTGAAGTCTTTTGTTATAGCTCCAGGTCCAGCATTGAAGACAGCACGTTCTATCTTATCAGCCCACTTCGCATCTCCGGTTACCGTCAAAAATTTGATCAGGCTCCATGTATAGTCTGTTATATCACACGTTTCATGACTGTTGATAATGTTCTCATTCCCGACAAGGGCCTCAGCACTGGCCGGAACACCATCAGGAAGCATATGGTCGCGGGTCAGTTTGTATTCTGCATTCAACGCCAGATCACGGTACATCTCATTTCCTGTGTATGCATATAACAACATCGGCAATTTCAATTCTTCGGCACAAGTTACACCATGCATCACCAATCTTTCATCATTCCTACATGTTTCTGGAACAAGATCAATAAAAGTCCCGGAATTCCATGCTTTCTCGCACCTTTCAAGAAGTTTCCGGTCACCAGTCTTCCCATAAACCCAGAGCATTCCCTCCAAGCTGACAATATTTCGCCAGTTACCAATTTCCTCAATCGTGAAATTCAGATAATGTTTGTGGAGTGCATCAATGACTCTCTGGTCACCAGTTCTTTCGTAATATGCCTCAAGGACACGAAAATACACGCACATAGGCCACATCGATTCAATTTTAGGATTACCAAGTACGCCTTTGTCTGAGGCATGCGCCAATGTGTAGTTTATCCCATCTACTGCTGTGTCAACCATATCTTGATCATCGATCAGGTAACCAAGTCTTATGAGCCCGTCAGTATAATATGCCGTTTGCTCATAACGCCACCAATCACTACCGTAAGTTTCGGTATTACGTCCTATTTCTCCGTTCCATAGACAGGAATCATAAGGATATGATAAAGCTTCCGGATGCCCTGTCATACCGGATTTCTGTCTCAACAGAAACTCTTTGAGCCATCCCTCCGGTCGTATATCAGAACCTGCTCCACCCTGAAAAACGGAAAAATCCTGCGCAGATGCAGTAATCGCTGCTATCAGCAATAAAAAGGTTGTCAATGTATTTTTCATGTTCATGTATTGATGCTTATCTATATTTTTTTACTCTGTTATCATCAATCTGACCACTCCAGTTCAGACCGTATGCGAAATCATATCTATTGTTGTCACTATCTTTATAGCACTCCATATCCCTTGGAAGGTCCTCCATCTGTCTTTCTACTGTTTCCATATCTTTCGGCAGTTGCATCGGCAAAAGTCCTTCAGGTTCGTGATTGCCGTTTACGATTTCAATCGCGGCCTGGTGTTGGATCCCAAATGTCATAAGTATAGCATCAGCTTCAGGCTCGACCTCTTTCATTACCATAGGTCTTGTCACCGATAAAACAACAACAATGGGTTTCTTGCCCATAATCGTACGAGTGCGTTTCAATCTTGTCAATTCCTCAGGATTGCTGCATGAGGCCATCTTGCCGTGATAGCTTCTATTGGAGAATGATTCTTCGCGGTCACCACCGGCAATGCTCTCTCTTCTGGCCGAATCAGCATGGTAGGGCTCGTATTGCAAACTGATCGGGACATAACCATTCCCCCCTTCTGTAACATCATCTTGATTATATCCGCAACCACCTTTGGGCTCTTCCATAAAGACAATAGCGAAGTCGGCTTCCTCTGGATCAGTTACTATTTCATAGGTCCTGTCAATTATCTCAAGCAACGCCTTGTTCTCTCCCATATCCGGAACGTATACTTTCTTATCATCACATACTGGCAGAAGAGAATTGCTGTTCTTCAACATGACAACAGAACGAATCTGTGCTTCATAACCGGCAGTCATGAAATCGGGATTCCCGACCACTTTTTCGGCTTCATCCGGATCGACATACGGATTATCGAACAGTCCTGTACGGAACATGTTGGTCAGGAGCCTTCTCGCTGAATCTCTGAATCTCCGTTCAGCCGAGTTTTCGCCGAATTCATTTTTCCACATTTGATATGCTTCAATTACAGGCTGCTTTTCATTGTTGCCGCCGAATTGATCGACTCCTGCTTTCAGTGCTTCATAATGTCTTTCAGGGACGGACAATTCTTCAACACCCCAGCATTTCCCATCAGCCTGATCCACTTTGTGATAATCGTGCGTAATACCCCAATCCGTACAGACAACACCATCATAATGATATTTCTCTCTTAAAAGATCACCGATCAGATATTTGCTGAATCCGTTACCAACATTTCTACCGGTTGGATCTATTCCATAAGAGACCGTGTAATATGGCATTACAGCAGCGGCTTTTTTTGTTTTCCCTTTCAGCTTGAATGCCCCTTCAAGGAAAGGAAACAGGTGTTCTTCAAAATTAGCTCCCGGATATACGGTGTATTTACCATAACTGTAATGTGCATCGCGCCCACCTTCTTCAGGTCCACCTCCGGGCCAATGCTTTACCATGGCATTGACGCTTTCATAGCCCCATCCATCTTCTATTTCATCATCATAGGAAGTCTGAAATCCGTCTATATAAGCCCGAGCCATATCAGCATCGAGTCTCGATGACTCGCCGAAGGTTCCGTAAAAACGGCTCCACCGTGGCTCTGTTGCCAGGTCTATCTGTGGTGATAAGGCTGTGGTTATTCCCAATGCACGGTATTCTTCAGACGCGATCTTACCGAATTCTTCGACAAGTTCTGGAGAGAAGGTCGCAGCAAGTCCCAAAGGGCAAGGCCAGAGAGAGATTTTCCCTCCGGAGCCTGCGTTGTATTCTGCAGTCGCTTTTGTCTCATGACGGGGGTCGGAACTTATATTTACCGGGATACCGTGTTTCAATCCCTCTGTGAAGCTCTGCAGGTTATTATTCCATTCTGCGGCTATTCTCGGCGTTTCAGCTCTGACAAGAAGGACAGAACGCAAGTTGTCATTCATAAGGAAATTCTTCTGTTCATCCGACAATGCAGAATGCTTGAGACCACTCAATCTCAATGTCGTACCGTTGTAAGTAGAAGACCAGTAGCCGACAGAATCAGTCGGGACTGCTTGATGTCTGCTATATAACATCAATCCCGCAATCTCGTCGATGGACAAAAGATCCGCTAAATTTCTGGCCCTATTGTCGGAATCATTTCTCCAATCCTCATAAGGGTCGATTCTTCCATTCCTATTTAAATCCTTGAAGGCGAATCCGTCTTCGTATAGAATTTTCAGTCCGGAATCAGGAGAATAACCCAAAGCCTGTCCGTTTTCTTGCAGTACCAAGGTATAGGTCCCATGATCTTCAAGGCGAGTATGATCACTTGAACAGGAAATGGGAATGATTGTCAGAATGATGATCATCAATATCATCAAAAAATTGGTTTGGTTCCGAATCATTATCGTTTTAGTATTTTTTACAAAGAAACTTTATTTAAGTTCCAGAAAGGTTTAAAAATTCACTGAATATGTCTCTTGATACCAAATTATAATGTCCTCCAAATTTCGGACAGGTTGTTAAGTCAAGAAAAGACTATAACTTTACAGCGAAATGGGAAAGACAACACGCTTGATGCGTCGAATGCGATAGAAGTTCTCGACAAGGTCGTCGCACGATATGGCGCACCGGACGCCCCGTGAGGTATACGCCGCGGTCGCGGCCTAACCCAAATGAAATAATTGGAAGTGATGAGAAGAATACTTACCTTAGCGCATAGAAGGAGTGTTCTATATGCTGAGCTCTACCTTCGGAAGGCTCTGCATCACACAAAGAATTGACTTAAGATGAACTTGCTCCTGTCCAAAGAAAGGGGTACATTATATACCTTGTTTACAATTAGTTGATCCACATGAATAAATACATTAAAACTTTCATCATTTCTATAATTTCCTTTCTTGCGGGAATCTGTATGACAAATGCGAAAGAGTATGTACCGAAGGTTCGATTTGAATCCTTGAGGTCAGATTTCCTGCCATCCAATGAAGTCAGGAAATTATATCAGGATTCGGACGGCTTCATCTGGATTCCTACATATAATGGCTTGGCAAGATATGATGGATATGATGTACTTTCCTATGGTACAAAAGATGTTGTTGAAGGAACATTCAACCCATTTGTCAATGTCGTCGAGGAGGATAACTGCAAGAATTTGTGGATCGGTACCGAATGCGGCCTGTTCCGTCTTGATAAGATTACAGGGAACATCATTGCCGACGAGTATCCTGAACTGAAAGATTGTAATATCTCAGCTATCATTGCTGACGACAGCGGCTTGTGGGTGGGAGGCGATAAAGGCCTGTATTATAAGGACAATCAGAAGAATGATTTTGAATGTCTTCCATTGTCATATACCGACGGGCATAAATTGCAGGCAGTCACATCTGTAGTCAAGGATGCACATATGAATCTGTGGATCGCATCTTTCGGGAACGAACTCTTGCGTTATGACGTCAAGAAAAATATATCATATCCTTATGATCATCCGATACTGAACAACTCCCATGTCTTGAAATTTGATTCTCATGAAAATCTTTGGGTCGGCACTTGGGGGCATGGATTGATTTGCCTTAAGAATCCGTATTCTCTTGAAGATATGACATATACGCAGTTCACACATGATTCTGCAAATTCGTCATCCATATTGGACAATATCATTTATGCCATTGAAGAAAATAAAGAAGATGGCAGCATATGGGCAGGGAGCCGAGGCGGTTTGAGTATACTCAGCCATTTGGAAGGGGAGATGCAGATTACCAACTACAAGCCTGGGTCCAAGACCGGTGATCTTCCATTCAATGAGGTAAATTCAATAATGCAATCCAGTGATGGCGTCATGTGGATCGGCATGCTTGGCGGCGGGGTCTGCAAAAGTTTGGTCAGAGACTCAAAATTCAAGATCAATCCATTGGAAACCGTTCACAGAAAATACAACACCAGTTCTGTGCGATGCATGTATTATGAAGGGGCGAATAATTTCTGGTTGGGCCTGCTGGGTTATGGCTTGATAGAATATAATAAAGAGACAGACCTGTTCATTGATTATCATGATCATCCGGTCATGGGCAAGATGCCTTATACTTCAACAGTGAACAGTATCGTAAGAAATGAGCAGACCGGAGAGCTCTGTTTCGGGACACAGAACGCAGGCGTCTGGATATATGACCCTGCGCGACATACGACGAGACAGTTGAACCGGTATAACCGGAAACAATTTCTTGATGACTGCGTCATTTCTTTATGTACAGATGACAACGGGAACCTATGGATTGGAGCTCGGACCGGTGTATATATAGAGAGCCTGGACGGAACTTTCTATAACCTGGCAGAATGGCTGGGAAAACCGACTCCACTGGAATTCGCATTTGTATTTGATATATGCAAAGGTAAGAATGGAGAGATGTGGATCGCCACAAATGGACTCGGTATTCTGAAGGTTTCATCCGAGGACAAAGATTTCAAACATTTTATGATCAAGAAGGGGATGATTTCCGATTATGTCTACTCGATACTTGCTGATGATTCTGGTTGCATATGGGCTGGGACAGTAGCTGACGGGGTAGCGGTCTTGTCACCACAAGACACAGCATTCCGCCCGGTAAAAGAGTTCCCGAATATTGAAAATAAAGGGATCAACAATATAATTCAGGACACTGACGGTGTACTATGGATGACTACCAGCAATACAGCTTTTTCATTTACGTCCTCACCTGAAGGTATCCCTGAGTATATAAATACTTATGCCGCTTCAAATGAGATTCCATTCTTTTCATTCAGCAGAAATTCCGGGGCATGCATAGATAAAGGCAGAGTAGCATTCGGAGGATCCAACGGTATAGCAATCTTTACAGATTCCGACACAAAGGTTGAAAGGACTAATATGCCGATTGTATTCACTGATTTTAAAGTAAACAATGTACCTCTCAGAAAATTAGAAAAGAAAGAAAGAGAGAAGGTAAGCCGTGAAGACATCAATTTCGCTCAATCAATAGTTCTTTCGCATGACAAGAACAATTTCATGATTGAATTTTCTATGCTTTCGTACGAGAATCTTCAGGATCATATCTTTAGATATCAGCTGAAGGGGTTCGACAATAAATACATATCAGTAGATTCCCAACACCGTTTTGCCAGCTACACGAATCTGCCGGCAGGTAAATATACCTTCATTCTGCAAGCTGTTGATGAGAAGGGCATATGGAGCAGCAACGAACGAAAATTAGACATCAAGATTCTGCCGGCGCCATGGTTATCTTGGTGGGCTTATCTGATATATACCTTAATAGGGTGCATCATCATCTTTATTGTCTTCCGATTCATAGAATACAGATTCCATCTTCTGAAAGAAATCCAGATCTCAAAACTAGAGAAACAGAAAACAGAAGAACTGAATCATGCTAAACTTGAGTTCTTCACCAATGTCACCCATGAATTCATGACGCCATTGACGATAATCATGACTTCCATACATAGTTTGAAAGCGGGAACTGCGGAGGCTGACCAACTTTATCCAGTAATGTCAACCAATGCTACAAGACTCATGAGGCTGATACAACAGATACTTGAGTTCAGAAAAGCGGAAAGCGGAAATCTGAAGATTCTGGTTTCGCATGGTGATCTGGTCGCTTTCACCAAAAAATGTGTGAACGCATTCACTCCACTGGTAGCAAGCAAACACATGAGTATGTATTTCAAGACATCTGATGAAAAGATTGAAGGTTGGTTCGATCATGATAAAATCGATAAGATTGTATATAATCTTCTTTCAAATGCGGCTAAATATACACCGGAAGATGGCGAAATCACCGTCAGGCTGGAAAAGCAAGATGAAACGTTCGTCAGGATTTTTGTCGTGAATACAGGTGAACTTATGAGTCAACAAACTATTGACGGCCTGTTTAAACGATTCTACGATGGAGCATACCGCAAATACCATACGGTTGGTACAGGCATAGGACTTTCGCTGATCAAGAATCTGGTAGACATACACAACGGTACAGTAACCGTTACAAGTTCTCCAGAAGAAGGTAACAGTTTCTGTGTCAGAATACCAATCGCTAAAGAATGCTATTCAGCAGAGGAGATCAATGAGGAGCTGAATGATTTCGAGGAAGAAGATGAGCCGATATTCCAGAATATGGTTTCAAACATAGAACTTGATTCTGATATGCCGCAGATGACAGATAAAACATTATTGGTCGTCGATGACAACGAAGAACTCAATCTCTTGATTTCAAATATTCTATCTCCGTATTTCCATATTCTGACGGCCTACAACGGGAAGGACGCCATAACCTGTCTTGAGAAACAACATGTTGACCTTGTCATTTCTGATATCATGATGCCCGTCATGGATGGAATTGAACTCTGTTCAAAGATAAAGGATACCCTGGAATATTCACACATACCTGTCATCCTTCTAACAGCCAAGAATTCTGACAGCAGCCGTATAGAAGGGTGCAACTGCGGTGCTGATGCCTACATCACAAAGCCATTCAACATCAAGCTGCTTTATGCTCAAGTCATCAACCAGCTCAAGAAAGTGGAATACAGGGGATCAGACTTCAGAAAGCGTTCTGTATTTGTAATTGATGATCTCGACTATACTTCCTTGGATGAGAAATTCATGAAAGATGCTATAGACTGTATCAACAAACACCTGAGCGATGGAAATTTCCAACAGAATGATTTTGCTCATGAAATGGGATTTTCCAGGACAGTCCTTACCGAAAAATTGAAGTCACTGACAGGACTGACCCCAAATGCATTTGTGAACGACATAAGGCTGAGAGCAGCATATCACCTTCTTGAAAAAGAACGCAAGATGAGAATTTCAGATCTTGCGATTATCTCCGGATTCAATGATCCAAAATATTTCAGTACATGCTTCAGAAAAAAATTCGGTTTGTCTCCTAAAGAATATATTGACAGACTGAATGAAAAGGGTGACAAGGTAAAATGAAAAACGGGGATAAGAGTTTTTCCGGTAAAATTTGAACATTGCTTAGGAATAGTTTCCATATTTTCGTCGAGTTGAATTTTTGTCCAACGGAAAACCTTATAATGCACTAAAATTGTTCAAAGTGAAAGTATCAAATATCATTGGATCTGTGGCCATATTGCTGTCGCTGCACACGCAATTGTCTGCACAACCATTCAAATTACTCTCAGATAAAAATGTCAGTGACATCGTCAGAGAGCTGACAATTGAAGAAAAAGCGAAAATCTTGGTCGGTGGCTATATGGAATCATATACCGGTCAAGGGGCCGTGTCCGGACATACGATGAAGATGGTTCAAGGAGCAGCCGGAACTACTGCATCATTGCCGAGCCATGGTATTTTTCCTGTAGTCATGGCTGACGGCCCGGCGGTGATTGATCCGATTCGAGAAGGTGATCCTGAAACCTATTACTGTACGGCCTTTCCGATTGGAACTTTACTTGCTTCAACATGGGATACCGAGGCTGTCAAACTTTGTGGGGAAGCAATGGGAAACGAAGTAAGGGAATATGGCTGTGATGTGTTGCTGGGACCGGGAATGAACATACAGAGACATCCTCTATGTGGCAGAAACTTTGAATATTATTCTGAAGATCCTGTATTGAGCGGAAAGATTGCTGCAGCAATGGTGAGAGGACTCCAATCACAAGGTATAGGGGCCTCCATCAAACACTTCGCAGGGAACAACCAAGAATCTCTGAGATTGCAAAACAATGCAGTCATTTCTCAAAGAGCACTCAGAGAAATATACCTGAGAGGATTTGAGATTGCAGTAAAGGAAGGGAAACCATGGACTGTGATGTCTTCCTATAATAGAATCAACGGTCCATACACCCAGGAAAACCGGGACCTGCTAACCACAATACTCAGAAATGAGTGGGGATATGACGGCATCGTGATCACCGACTGGATCGGACAGCGTAACACCGTCTCGCAAATTCATGCAGGGAATGATATCCTCATGCCAGGAGAGAAGGTTCAGTCCGATGATATTGTAAAGGGCGTAAAAAATGGAACACTTTCCATTGATGAAGTTGATGAAGCGGTTGCCAGGGTGCTGAACTTCATCTTGAAAACACCAAAATATTCAAAGAAGGCCTTGACTGGAAAACCGAATTCAAGCAGGAATTCACAAATTTCCAGGCTTACAGCCGCTGATGGCATGATCCTTTTGAAAAATGATGATAATACTTTACCCATTTCACGAAAATCAGTCATATCATTATTCGGAGTCAATGCATACGAGAGTATTTCAGGTGGGACAGGAGCCGGCTATGTACATAAGCCTTATATGGTCAATCTGGACGAAGGGCTGAAAAACTTCGGAATGATATTGAATCCGTCAACCGATACCCTCTATAAAAAATACATGTCCTGGGGACACTCCTTGCTTGAAGAACAGAATGCCCATGGATACCTTGGAGCAAAGACTTATGTGCCGGAATCAGCATTGACGACTGAATACATCAATTGCAGAGCCGACGACAGCGACATCGCTGTCGTATCTTTCGGACGAAATTCAGGAGAATACAATGACAGGTCTACTGAAGATTTCTTTCTTACTGAAAATGAGATGATACTTTTGACTAGAGTGTCGGATGTATTTCATTCCAAGGGCAAGAAGGTAGTTGTCGTGCTCAATATCGGAGGTGTCATTGAGACACAATCCTGGAAAGGGATGGCTGATGCGATCCTTCTTACCTGGCAAGGTGGACAAGAACACGGAAACGCAGTAGCCTCACTCCTATGTGGAGAGACTGTCCCGTCCGGGCATCTACCTGTCACCTTCCCTGTAAGCTGTTCATCGCATCCATCCGATATGAACTTTCCTAAAGATTATGTCGGATACCATGGCGACTGGGCGGATAATTCTCCAGAACGATCCGTCAAGAATCTCGGTTATACTCTGTATGAAGAAGATATCTGGGTCGGATACCGATATTTCAACACATATGCGAAAAACGAGATATCATTTCCGTTCGGACATGGATTGAGCTACACATCTTTCGAATGGTCTGACGTGAAGGTATCACTTTGCAGAGATGCATACCACATTTCTCTTCTGGTAAAAAACACTGGAAATCTTCCCGGGAAAGATGTTGTACAATTATACATTACAGCTCCGGACGGAGAACTGTTGAAACCATCAATGGAATTGAAAGCATTCTGTAAGACAGGTCTGCTGCAGAAGGGTGAGTCTCAGAAAGTGACCATGGAGTTAAAGATTCGCGATTTGGCATCTTTTGATGAGGATGAATCAGCCTTTGTGGTTGACAAGGGTATCTATAGACTATCACTTGCACGATCTTCTGAAAATATAGTAACAACCATACAGGTGAAAGCTCCTTATACAAAAAACAGTGTCAATGATGTCCTTCATCCAGACCGGACATTACAAACTCTGAAAATGGAATAACAATGAAATTCTACAAATTGATATTTTTGTCATTCATGACATTCCTCCTGTCATACCCATGTGCAACGCTCATGGGGAGTCCGAATGGACCTGAAATGGAAAAGCAGATCAGCCGGATAATCAAGCACATGACTCTTGAAGAAAAGATCGGACAGATGACTCAGCTGACCATAAGTACCATACTCAATGATTCCAGTACATCTGCCCCTGTCATTGATGAAGAGAAACTGAACGAGATCATCGGGAAATACAAGGTCGGGTCAATCCTCAATGTGCCGACAGATAGAGCCGTCAAACCTGAAGTGTGGAAATCGGTTATAAAACGGATACAAGAAATCTCCATGGAAAAAATAGGTATCCCTTGCATCTATGGAGTCGATCAGATACATGGAGCCAGCTATACGGATGGTGCCACACTATTCCCACAGAACATCAATCTGGCCGCCACTGGTAACCGGAGATTTGTGAAGCATATCTCAGAAATTGCCGCATACGAATCCAGAGCATGCAACATCCCATGGGTATTTGCTCCAGTGATGGATCTCGGAAGGAATCCCAGATGGTCAAGGATGTGGGAGAGCTATGGTGAAGACGTCTACCTGAATAAAGAGATGGCCAGAGAATCTGTACTTGGTTTTCAAGGTGAAACGAGAAGACATATAGATAATCATCATGTAGCTTCTTGTATAAAGCATTTTATGGCTTATGGAGTCCCGGTTTCCGGACATGACCGGACACCTTCATCCGTAACCGGAAGAACTCTTCGCGAGAAATTCTTTGAACCATTCCGTGAATGTATTGCAAATGGTGCCTTATCATTGATGGTAAGCTCTTCAAGCAATGACGGTATCCCTTTCCATGCCAACAAAGAACTTCTCACCGGTTGGTTGAAAGACGAGATGAAATGGGACGGTGTAATCGTGACTGATTGGAATGACATCAATTTCCTGTGCGACAGGGATCATATTGCTGCAAATCGAAAAGAAGCAGTGGAAATTGCCATCAATGCAGGAATTGACATGTCAATGGTACCGCTTTCATGCGATTTCTGCGAATATCTTCATGAACTGGTAGAAGAGGGGAAAGTTAAGATGTCACGCATTGACGATGCAGTAAGACGAGTTCTGAGGTTGAAATACCGTCTCGGGCTTTTTGAGCCTCAAGAAGACTGTTCATACGACAAGTTTGCCTCTGCAGAGAGTGAAAAGCTCTCATATCAAGCGGCTGTGGAATCTATCGTACTTCTCAAAAACGAAAAGGAAATACTTCCTTTGGGAAAAGATACCAAGATTATGGTCACTGGCCCGAATGCCAACTCTATGAGATGTCTCAATGGTGGTTGGTCCTATTCCTGGCAAGGGAACTTGTGCGACAGTTATGCTCAGGGATACAATACGATATATGAAGCACTCAAGAAAAAGTTCGATTGCGTTTCATTACAACAAGGAGTCATCTACGGCAGTGAATATGATAATTGGAAAACTGAGTACATAGAAGATATGGACAAGACCTTGAAACAGGCAGAAGAATGTGATGTCATCGTTGCCTGTATTGGCGAGAATTCATATTGTGAGACGCCAGGAAACATCAATGACCTGAGATTGTCAGAAAATCAGAGACGGCTCGTCAAAAGACTTTCTGAAACGGGGAAACCGATTGTTATGGTTTTGAATGGAGGCCGTCCTCGGATTATCAATGACATCGAGCAATATGCTGATGCCGTAGTTGACATAATGCTTCCCGGAAATAAAGGAGGTGACGCGCTTGCTTCTCTTTTTGCCGGAGAAGAAAATTTCAGCGGGCGTCTTCCGTTCACCTATCCACGATGGCCGGATGCAACTATTCCTTATGACCACAAGCCATGCGAAAAGATGAACCAGATTGAAGGGGAATATAATTACAGCGCCACAATTGATGTGCAGTGGCCATTCGGATATGGACTTTCCTATACAAAATTTGAATATTCGGATTTCTTGACAGACAAGAAATCCTTCAAGCACAGCGACAACATAACATTCACAATCAGTGTCAAGAATGCAGGGAAGTGTACTGGAAAGGAAATCATACAACTGTGGTCAAGCGACCTCGTCGCTTCAGTATCTCCTGATGTAATCAGGATGAGAGGTTTTGAGAAAATAGAACTTGAACCAGGTGAATCTGCAACTGTGAGCATAACCATACCGGCATCGGATCTCGCATTTGTAGGTATGGACGGGAAATGGAGATTGGAGGAGGGGGATTTCAATATAAAAATGGGAAATCTCAACACACGGATAAGATGTACTGAAGATTTCGTCTGGAAGACACCAAATATAGAAAAATGAACATGAAATTATACAATATGATGAAACATACGTTATTCATAACAGTAGCATGTGCCTTTACAACACTGCTCTTGTCTTTTACCTCCTGTCAGAAAAAGATGAATGCCGTCTCACCTGACGGCAGATCGGTTATTGAACTTGACATTGACCAAAACGGAGAAATCAACTACTCGATCAAAAGAGACGGCAAGTATATTATACTTCCTTCTGCTATGGGATATAGCAGCATGGAAAAGAATATGAAAGACGGATTCCATGCTGTAAAAATAAAACAAGAAAAGACCGATGAACAATGGACACAAAAATGGGGGGAGAACAAGAATATGACTGACAGGCACAACGAAACGGCAGTCATGTTCAGCAATGGTGAAATGAACTTGACCATCCGATTGCGTGCATTCGATGACGGAGTTGCTTTCCGTTACGAATGGGATGCTGACAAATGCGATTCTCTGCAGGTAACGGATGAACTGACTGAGTTCCGATTTGCTGAAGACGGCGAATCCTGGTCAATCGCAGCCAATTTCAACACTTATGAACTCAAGACTCGGCATGAAATGCTGTCAGAAGTCGATGGAGGAAATACACCTTTTACATTCCACATGGGAAATGTCTTCGGCTCCATTCACGAAGCTGCACTCTATGACATGCCTGAGATGTGTCTTTTCAAGAAAGACAGCCTTCGGTTCAAGGCAGAACTTGCTCCATTACCAAATGGAATCAAAGCATATGTGGGGAAAAGATTCAGGACATCATGGAGAACTTTCCAACTTGCTGACGAGGCAGTCGGCCTTATAAACTCCTCAATGATACTCAACTTGAACGAGCCATCTGAAATCAGTGATGTGACATGGATCAAACCACAGAAATACATCGGGATCTGGTGGGGGCTGCACCTTGGCAAGAATTCCTGGGTACAAGGAGAAAAGCATGGTGCCACCACAGAGAATGCGATTCGATACATTGATTTCGCCGCCAGACACAATATCCAAGGTGTACTCTTTGAAGGCTGGAATAAGGGATGGGAGAATTGGGGAAAGACCCAGGAATTCAACTATCTTGAAGCATATGATGATTTTGACCTGCCGACAATCAGCCGTTACGCCAGACAAAACGGAGTAGAACTTTGGCTTCACAACGAGACCGGGGGAAACATTCCGGAATATGAAAAGGTTCTTGAAGAAGCGATGAAGATGTACTCTTCATATGGTGTCCATACCCTGAAGACAGGATATGCTGGAGGCATCCGTGACAATTACCTGCACCATTCGCAATATATGGTAAAACATTATCAAAAAGTCGTTGAGACAGCCGCGAAATACCATATCATGATTGATGCCCACGAACCGATAAAGGACACTGGTATACGAAGGACATGGCCGAACATGATGACTCGGGAAGGAGCAAGAGGTATGGAGTGGAATGCATGGTCAGAAGGTAATTCTGCAGAATATCTGTGTACCATACCTTTTGTGAGACTTCTCGGAGGGCCGATGGATTATACCCCAGGAATCTTTGATCTTGACTATTCTACCATTCGAGGGTATAAGATAGAAGACATGTGGAACGAATACAATACCGAATGCCGTATCAAGACCACGCTTGCCAGACAAATCGCCAACTGGGTAATCATATACTCTCCATTGCAGATGGCTTCTGACCTGATAGAAAATTATGAGACTCATCCTGCATTCCAGTTTTTTGTTGATTATGAAGCTGATTGCGACTGGTCCAAAGCGCTTCAAGGAGAAATAGGTGAATACATTGTTATGACAAGAGGGGCAGGTGAGAAGATTTTCCTGGGGGCAGGTACTGATTCAAAAGCCAGGTCAATCGATCAGGTATTGGATTTTCTGCAGGAAGGCATCACATATGAATCTAAAATCTATTGCGATTCTTTGACTCCGGAAGATCATCCTGAGACATACCGGATACTGACCAGGGAATACCAAAAAGGTGATACCCTACATATAGACATGGCATCCAGAGGTGGATGCGCAGTTTCATTCATACCGAAAAAAAATAACATATGAAGGCCCTTCTTATATTAATCATCGCATGTCTGCATTGCTGCTGGCTCAAAGCCGACAACGATTGGATAATTGCGGCAGACAGTATATCACTCGCGAAAGAATATTATGCAGCTTCTGCAGCCAACGGCGAACTGGGTGTGACGGTTGGACGTGAACCATTCAGTCTAGGACATGTCATTGTAGGTTCGTCATTTGAAGATGCACATGATGGTAATGTGGCACAGATACTCGAAGGAATCAATCCAATCGGACTTGAACTGTACAAGTCTGGCGAAAAATGTGACCTGTCCCATATTTTACCATCTTATCAAAATGTCGATATGCTGCATGCAGTGCATGTAACGAAATTCTCCATAGGATCAGCAGACATCGTCTACTCTGTGAGAGCAATGAGAAACATGCCGTATATGCTCATGATAGAGGTCGAAACCATTGCGGAAGAAGATGTCGAACTCACATACATCAATACGCATATCCCTTCCCGGAATTTCATCGGTTACAAGACCACTTCCAGAACGGTAGGCTGTGATGGAGGGAAAAGGATGATGATCAACAGGTCAGAAGGGTCTTACAACAATGGAGCAGACCATATCGTGGCTTCGTCCGCCTTTATTCCAGGTCAGAGATGCAACATCGTTTCGGAAGACTGCGTCATGATGAACCTCAAAAGAGGTGAGAAGGGCGCATTTTCACTCATAGGCACTCTCTGTACGAGTGATACATTCTCAGATCCTTGGAATGAATCAGAAAGACAAGTGATGTCGGGTATCATAAAAGGTACAGACCAAATGATACAGGAACACGAATCCCTGTGGAGAGAACTGTGGGAAGGAGACATTACCGTTGAAGGGGATGTACAAGCACAAAAAGAAATAAGATTTGCTTTATACAACCTGTACTCATCCATCAGGAAGGGTACAGGAAGAAGCATCGCCCCAATGGGCCTTTCTGTTAAGAGTTTCTATAACGGACACATATTTTGGGATGCAGAGACATGGATGTTTCCTGTACTCCTGATGCTTCATCCGGATTTAGCTCTTGAAATGCTGAATTATCGGTATGACGGATTGTCAGCAGCAAGAAAGAATGCTGCAGCACATGGTTATAGCGGAGCCATGTATCCATGGGAAGGAGACCACAATGGAGAGGAGTCGACACCGACATTCGCCTTGACAGGAATCATGGAGCATCACATCTCTGCAGACATTGCCATCGCATGCTGGCGTTATTGGTGTGTGACTAAAGACTACAGATGGCTGGAGGAGAAAGGATATGAAATGATGTCAAGCATTGCAAAATTCTGGTGTGATAGGGTGACACGTAATGCAGATGGAAGCTATTCCATCAAGAACATAATCGGAGCGGATGAGTATGCAGAAAATGTTACGGACAATGCCTTTACCAATGCTTCGGTAAAATGTGCCCTATACTATACTCTTCAGGCAGCCAGAATTGTAGGTGCAGTACCAGACCAGAAGTTCAAGGTCATTGCTGACGGATTGAGAATTCCTAAATTTCCCGACGGGACAACCCGCGAGCATTCCACCTATGACGGCGAAATGATAAAGCAAGCGGACTCCAATCTGTTGGGATTTCCACTTCAGTTCATAACGGATCCTAAAGAAATGCTTCAAGATCTGAAGTACTATGAACATAAGATCGATCCCAAAAACGGTCCGGCAATGAGCTATTCGGTATTTGCTGTACAATATTCCAGACTTGGAATGAGAAAGGAAGCAACTGCAATGTTTGAACGGGCATACAAGCCGAACCTCCGATCTCCTTTCGGTGTCTTTGCAGAAACTCCGACAAGCGGTAATCCGTATTTCATGACAGGAGCCGGAGCAATGTTGCAAAGCGTGATTTTCGGATTCGGAGGAGTGGATATTACAGGAAAAGGCATCAAGCAGGTCAAATCTGTCCTTCCGGATTCCTGGACGCGGGTGACTATCAAATGCAAGGATAAAGTCTATACAAGAAAATAAAGCGTAACAATATGAAACGTATTTTATTAATGGCTGTGGCCATGATGGCCATCTTCTTTCAAGGTCAGGCAAAGACAGAAAATGAAATCAAATTGATTTCATACAATATCAGAACTGCGTGGGGGAGGGATGGAAACAACTCCTGGGACTACAGGAAGACTGCAACATCAGGTCTTTTCCAGAAGGAATCACCTGATGTGATCGGTCTGCAAGAGGCAATGAAATGCCAGCTGGATTACATTGATTACACATGTCCGGAATATGCACATGTTGGAGAAGATCGTGACGGTGGGATTGAAGGCGGAGAAACGATGGCCATCTATTACAGAAAAGAAAAGTTCGATCTCGTGGATCATGGAACTTTCTGGCTCAGTGAATCACCGGATATCGTTTCAAGAGGATGGGATGCGGCATGCAACAGGACAGTAACTTGGGTAAAACTGAAACTGAAAGGGAACAACAAATCGTTCTATTATTTCAACACCCATCTGGACCATCAGGGTAAAATAGCAAGAAGCAAAAGCATTGAGCTGATAACCGAAAAGATACAGCAGATCGCAGGTAAGAAACCGGTAGTCATTCTTGGGGGTGATATGAATTCATCTTTAGATTCACCTATTTTCAAGCCAATCCTCCGTTATATGAAACCTGCAAGAGAAAAAGCGAAACAGACAGATCATCAAGGTACCTTCAATGGATTCGGATCCGCACCTGATACCATTATTCTCGATCATCTTTTTTACCGTGGAAGGATGAAGTGCAAATCATTCAGGACTCTGACTGATGATTATGGAGCCCCTTACATTTCAGACCATTACCCGATTGAAATCATATTTACATTTTGATGAAAAGTCCTGTTCTGTTGAACAGGACTTTTTTCATACTTTCAAGAATATCTTCTGACGATACAGGAAATAAAGGAACCCCCAACAGACAGCAATGTATACTATAGCATTGAATAAAGGTTGGACATTATCAGGAAGAAAACTAATTGCTCCGTGAAAGATTGCCTCTGAGGTATAATTGAATTTGACGAAAACCTGAGCCATATAGATGGTAATGGAATTCATTCCTATAACCCTGAAGAACAAGGTCCATTTTCTGCATTTCAACACGTCAACCATATAGTACATCAATGCGAACAGAACCATGGAGATCCCACCGACAAAACACACGAAAGAACTGCTCCAGAGATTCTTGTTTATTGGAAAAACATTGTTCCAGATCAGTCCGAAAGCAGTCAATACCAAACCGGTGACAACAAGGAAAAAAACCTTCCTCTTACCGGTCATTACATTTTCTTTCTTCATGACAATCTCACCAGTCAGCATTCCCAATAATGCAGTCGAGATCGCAGGTAAGGTGGAGAGGATTCCCTCCGGATCGTGAATGCCATTGAGAAGTTTGCCTGGAAGAATCTGTCTGTCAACCCATCCGACAAGACACCCCTCCATAGAAAAGACGTCTGCTCCAGCTCCATCAGGTGCTGGCACATATTTCAACAAAAGCCAATAGAACAAAAGTATGAAAGCTGTAATCAGGACTCTTATGCTGTTCTTTTCAACAAAGACAAATATCAGCGCAGCACCGGCCCAGGCCAGTCCAATCCGTCCCAATACACTTGCAAAACGCATGTTTTCAAAGTCAAATTGAAGAAATCCATTGTAGAGTATGCCAAGGATAATGAGCTTCAAGCAACGCGAAAATATCTTTCGTATAACTTTACCTGTGCTGAATCCCTTACGTCTCTGACTTGCCAATGACAAAGGAAATGAAATTCCTGCGATGAAGAGAAACAGTGGAAAGATCATGTCCTGAAGATGACATCCGTTCCATGCCACATGGTCGGTCTGCTCAGCAATCTGCTGGAAGAAAGGGAAGGGAAGAATCAAGGATAAACCTATCAGGATTTCATTTCCACGCATGATGAAAAGCATGTCCATACCCCTCAAGGTATCTAGAGATTGCAACCTTTCCCCAGAATGTAACTTTTCTGATTTCATTTGAATGATGCAATTACGTTTTTCCGTGTGTCGGGAAGCTGCTCTAGCGTAAAGTATTGTTGAGAGATATTGCCTTTCCGAAGCTGTATGATTCGGATTCCTGGCTGCGCCGTTCCAAGTTGTCTACCTGCAGCGCTGGTTGTAACCATCTCTATACCATTATGATTCGCTTCCTTGTTATCATGCAGATGACCGGCAATGACGAATTCAACTCCATATTCATCAAACAGACTGAAATACTTGTTCCTGATAGATTCGGAAAGTGTGGAATACCCTTCTTCCTCGCCATAGTTTTCTAGAAAAAACGGATGATGTAAAAACACGATCACATGATCTTTCTTATGCTTTTTTTGGAGTGTCTTCTTCAACCAGGCAAACTGTGACTGTTCTTCTGAAGAATTCTGCTCCACATTCTTCATGAAGTTTGAATTCAATCCTATGAGATAAGCATTGCCAATTCTTTCTGCAAAACGGTCTTTCCCCAGATGTCGGGTATAAGGTGTCATGTCGATCTTACCGTCTTTGTCAAGCACGTCATGATTGCCTGGAATGACGACGGTTCTGATAGATTGATCTATACCACCGATTATCCTCATAAATTCATTCCATTGTTCTTGACTGGTCGGATCATGTACATAATCCCCGGTCAGGACAACCATATCCGGATGGGCCTTGTTGATCTTTTCTACTGTGAGAGACAACTTGGAAATTTCGAAATCCATATCTCTGTTGTCGTGATAGAATCCCATCTGGGGATCTGTCACCTGATAGATTAGGATGGGTTCATTCTTTCGGGCGAAAAGTGTGGATATACAGCAAAATATGCAGCATACCAGTGCGCAAAAACGTTTCATGATGTTCAGTATTAAATATATATAAATATGAAAACTCTGATTGCTTGTGAAGACATCCTTACACTTCACTGTACACATCCGAACCAAGAAAATCAATTGTTCTGTCAGCTGTAGATATCTCTATAAAACAAAATTACTAAATTCAATGCTAAAAACAAGCAGAAGTTGTAGACTGAATAGATATTTATCACAATCAGAAACATTGCGGTAAATTTTAAACCTCTTCTACCCTTTTATCCGATATGTTTGTAATCGAAACGGAAGCAAACCGTTTCAATGAAACTGAAACTAATAAATGAATTTCTAATGAAACGAGTCAAAACAACAGGCTGGTCAACATTCAGGAAATCGATGCTTTTTCTGATGTTTGTATCAGTGATGACATTCACTTCTATTCCAGGTTACTCGCAAACCAAAAAGAATGTGACAGGTATCGTCAAAGATGCTGAGACGGGAGAACCTCTGATTGGAGTAGGAATCAAGGTCAAAGATATCAACTATGGTGTCATAACCGATCTGGACGGAAAATACAGCATTGACCTGGAAGAAGGACAGGATGTGCTTATCTACACATATATAGGTTATGAGACGCAGAAAGTAGAAGTAGGAAATAAAACGATCATAAACATAGCACTGAAAACGGATCAGACGGCATTGGAAGGTGTAGTGGTCGTCGGTTATGGAAAACAGAAGAAAAGCATGATGGTCAGTTCAGTACAGACAATTGAACCGGACGATCTTAAAATGCCGTCAGCAAGCCTATCAACCGGATTTGCAGGAAAATTGGCTGGTGTCATTGCTGTACAGAGAAACGGACAGCCTGGAGCCGATCAGGCGGATTTCTGGATCCGCGGTATATCCACGTTCGGTTCAGCTACAAACCCACTTATAATTCTTGATGGAGTTGCAATTGATGCCAATGAACTGAATGGGCTTGATCCTGAAATCATCCAGAGTTTTTCTGTATTGAAAGACGCGACAGCTACTGCGCTGTATGGTTCACGTGGCGCAAACGGAGTGATGATAGTCACAACCAAAGGCGGAGAATCACTAGACAAACCGATCATCAATTTCAGATTGGAGACAGCTTTGTCAACACCGACACGACATCCTGAAACTGTTGATGCAGCTACATACATGAGAATGTATAATGAATCTGTTCTCACAAGAGGAACCGGACAGATTCCTTACACTCAAGACAAAATAAACGGAACACTTCAGCATAAAAATCCATACATCTACCCAGACGTCGACTGGTATGATGAGATGTTCAAGGATGTTGCCGTAAACGAGAACTTCAATTTCAACATCAGAGGAGGAAGCAAACGCGTACATTATTTCATGAGCGCAACAGTACGGCATGAAGAAGGAATGCTGAAAAACATCAGTAAAGACTACTTCTCATATGACAACAACTACAACGTTTGGCGTTATGCTTTCCAGAACAACCTGAGCGTTGACTTGACGAATTCAACAAAAATATCATTAAAGATAAATACACAGTTGAGAGACACTCATGGCCCGGTGAAAAGCAGTGAAGATATTTTCGGAATGATCATGAACGGAAATGCTGCGGATATGCCGATCACATACCCGTCAGATCCTATGGTCAACCATATCAGATGGGGTGGTAAACTGATGGTAAAGAACCCAGTGGCAGAAATGGTATCAGGATATCGGGATGAGTTTCAAAGCGTACTGAATGCAAACCTCAGTCTTGACCAGAACTTTGACTTTCTGACAAAAGGTTTGTCTGCTTCTTTATTGGTCTCCTTCAAGAACTATTCTTACACCCAGACATCCAGATCAGCAGACTACAACTCTTATGAGATTGCTGGCATAAACAAGGATAGTGCAGGAAATGAGACCTATGACCTCGAAATCCGAGGAAACGAGAAAAGCACCACACTCAATACATACAGCGGTTCAGATGGTGACAGAAAGATATACTTCCAGGGAATGATCAACTACGCAAGGACATTCGGGAAACATGATGTCGGAGCTATGATTGTGTACAATCAGGAAGAAACAGCGGTCAGCAATCCGGGAACACTCTTCAACTCATTGCCGAAGAGAAAACAGGGATTGGCAGGAAGAATTACATACGGATATGGTAATCGTTATCTCTTTGAAGCGAATTTCGGATATAACGGTTCAGAGAATTTCGCTAAAGGAAAAAGATTCGGTTTCTTCCCTTCAGTTGCTTTAGGCTACGTCTTCAGTGAAGAGAACTACTGGGACCCGTTGAAAAATGTCGTTTCCTACTTCAAAATAAGAGGATCCTATGGTCTTGTCGGAAATGACAGCGACAGGACAAGATTCATGTATATGTCTGACATTTCACTTTCAGGAGCAGGCTATACAACTGGAGCTGACGGACAATATACTCTTAGTGGTCCTGTCTACAACAGGTTTGAAAACCCGAACATCACATGGGAAACAGGCAAGAAACTGAATGTCGGATTTGATCTTGAATTCTTTAACAAACTAAACATCATGTTTGACTGGTTCCGTGAAGACAGATCAGGAATTTTCCTCGAACGCGGTACAGTACCGGCATTTATCGGAACTGCCAGTACAAAAGTTTACGGAAACCTGGGAGAAGTTACCAATCACGGTGTAGACCTGTCCATAGATTACACACAACCTATCGGACGTGACTACACGATTTCAGCAAAAGGAACATTCACATATGCGCATAACGAAATTCTGAAGATGGACGATCCGGATTTCATTCAATATCCGAACCTTTCACGTGTCGGACATTCAGTAAATTCATTCCTTCTATATAAGGCACAACGTCTTTTCATCGAACAGAATGAAGTAAGAAACAGTCCGGACCAGCTTCTGGGCGGGGAAGTGATGGCAGGAGATATCAAATACATCAACCAACCCGATGCATATGGTAATTATGATAATGTCATCAATTCCAATGACAGAATATACGCCGGTTATCCGGAGGTGCCGGAAATCGTCTACGGATTCGGAGTATCAGCTCAGTTGAAACATGTCGACCTCTCAATATTTTTTCAAGGTGTAGGACGAACATCACTGGTCATGAGCGGTTTCCATCCATTTGGCATCAACAAGAATGTCAAGCGCAACGTCATGAAATTTGTTGCAGACGACTACTGGAGTGAACAGAACCAGAATATCTATGCAAAATATCCTCGACTGAGCGTAGAAGAATATGGAAACAATATCGCCCCTTCAACGTATTGGCTCAGGGATGCATCATTCCTGAAATTAAAGAATGTCGAAATCGGTTACTCATTCAAGAAGTTCCGCGTTTATCTCAGTGGGAGCAACCTCCTTACCTTCTCGAATTTCAAATTATGGGATCCTGAACAAGGTGGCGGTTCCGGACTGAAATATCCTACACAGAGGGTATTCAACATCGGCTTCCAAATGACACTGTAATATATCGAACAACAAGTAAATACAATAGAAATGAAATCATATATCAGAAATTTCATCATTGTCTTCGCTACACTTTTATGCACAACCGGATGCGATTTTCTAGATGTAGTGCCCGACGAGACAACAAATGAGAAAGATGCATTCCAGAATCCGTCTTTGGCAGAAAGGTTCCTCTATTCCTGCTATTCCTTTCTCCCGAATCCGAGACACGAGACATCTTCTCTTGACCTGCTCACATCCGATGAGGTCGTGACACCATGGGAGCATGAGACATTCGCAAACTTCCCGAAAGGGAACTATAATTCCAGCGAACCGATCATCTCTTATTGGAATACGTTGTTCGGAGGTATATTGAGATGTTATATCCTCCTGAACAATATCAATACAGTCCCTAATATGACAGTAGAAAATGTCAGGACATATAAGGGAGAAGCTAAATTCCTGATAGCATATTACCATTTTCTTCTTCTGAAGAATTATGGACCGATTCCAATCATTGACCATCAGCTCTCCCACGACATGGACAAAAAGGATTTCCCGGAAAGAGATGACTTTGATACATGCGTCAATTGGATTGCAGACCTGTTCGACGAAGCTGCCGGTATGCTGCCTGTAGAACAGACATCAACGGCATACGGAAGAGCGACCAGTGTTGCCGCGAAAGCTATGAAATCCAGGTTACTGCTATATGCAGCATCCCCATTGTTCAATGGAAACAGCGAATACTATGCTGATTTCAAAAGCAAACTGGATGGAAGAAACCTCATCAGTCAGACTTACGATGAAAAGAAATGGCAACGTGCGGCAACTGCAGCCCGCGAAGCAATAGACGCCGCTACTGCAGCCGGATATGCCCTTTATACTGACCCGTCTGTCTCAAAATCAAAATTTGAAATGCCTTCAGACGATGTCCAACGCGTTCTACGACTTAATTTCATCGATTACAACAACTCTAAAGAAGTGCTTTGGGCAGATACAAGAAAAGAAATGAATTATGGTCTTCAATACAAATCAACCCCATACAGAGTTGGCCCATCTTCTGGAAACGGAGTAGGGGTAACACTTTCAATGGTCGAACAGTTTTATACAGAGAACGGGCTTCCAATTGATATGGATCCGAATTATGACTACGAAGGAAGATACCGTACGGCTGAATACCACAACGACGTGTGTGATGGAGTTACCATGAATCTCAATATTGGAAGAGAACCGCGTTTTTATGCTTGGGTGGCATTCCAAAACGGATATTATGAAGTCATGAAAAGAAATTCAGAAGATCCGGAAGCAAAAGTTGTAAAGACACGATTCAGAAAAAACGATGAGTTCGGTATCAAAGCAAGAACGACGAACTATTCTCCTACAGGCTATCTGAACAAGAAAGGTTGTTCTCCGCTTTATGACAATATCCAAGAGAATGTTCCGGCTCCCCATTATCCATGGCCGGTAATCCGAATGGCTGAACTCTATCTGAACCTTGCAGAAGCAGAGGCTAATCTCGGCAATATTGACAGTGCAGTCGAAGCTTTGAAACCGGTCCGGAAAAGAGCAGGTCTTCCATCCGTTGATGCAGCTTTTGCAACAGCTGGACTTACTCTTGACAAAGCGGCAATGATACGTATGGCAAAACAGGAAAGAACTGTGGAACTCTATCTTGAGGGTCATCGTTTTTGGGATGTGAGAAGATGGAAAGAAGGTGAGAAATACTTCAATCACCGTCCGAAAGGGATGAACTTCGATGGAGAATCTGATGCGGAATTTTTCCGCGTCACTGAAATTATCGTCCAAAGAAAATTCTCGACTCCGATGAATTATTTGATGCCGATTCCTAAAGATGACATAAACAAGAATGAAAGTAAATTCGTTCAGAATCCTGGATATTAAAGAAGAACAACATGAAAAGAAGCATTAAAATTATAACTGGTCTGATCATATCTGCAGTCGCATTCATATCATGCGACAAAGATGATACGGCACGCACTGCCATTGCTCTGACAGGATTGCATGCTGAAGCATTGCCTGGATCAATTGAACTGGGCTGGGACTATATACAGGATCCAGATTTCCTGTATGTAGAAGTCGCTTACTTCGATTATGCAACAGAGCAGTTGAAATCTACGCTCTGCAGTCGTTATACCAATTCTCTGAAGGTTGATGGCCTCCTTAACAGATATGGTGAGTATGATTTCGTTTTCACTGTATATGACAAGAATGGGGCTGTCGGCCAACCTGTACATCTGCTTCGGCAGTGCCAGAAAGCTGAACCATATTACATCACAGACTCGGAGTTAAAATTGCCGTTGGATAAATCTCAGTTGGGAACAAACGCCCAAGAGCCTAGTGAAGGTCCTATAGAGAACCTTGTTGATGATGATCTGGACACATTCTTTCAGAGTTTCTGGGATGAATATAACTTCCCCGAACTGAAACCGAACGGTTACCATTACATCACAGTGGACCTTAAGACAAACGTCAAATCTATCATCATCAAATATTGGAACAGAAAGAAAGGAGGCTCCCGCCCCCAAACGATCAACATCTACAAAGGTACTGAAGATGGAAAATGGACACTTCTGACAACATTGACTAATCTTCCAGTCGATCCTGGTTCAAGCTATACATCAGATCTCTTGCTCAGTGAAGATGAGTTCAGCCGGATTAAAATTGAAGTGGTGAAAGGGACGGACCCTTATCAACCATTCTTCTCAATTGCAGAGTTGCAAGTGATCAATGTCGTGAGGAAATTGATAGACCCGGAAGTTGAATAATCATATAAAAACGAAATGAAAAGAATATTAGCATATCTCACTTGCGTACTGTCCATTGGATTGTCATCATGCAATAAAGAAGATCCAAATCTGGTGTTTGATGAGAAACCTTTCGCACTCGTCTCCACATATGACGGGAATAGAAATACGGTTTCTGCCCAGATTGATAATATCCAAAAGACTATCGTTTTTGAATTCACGAAATCAGTTGACCTGACACATGCAAAGGTCAACTTCCAGCTTAATCCTGGTTATACAATGGTGACACCTGCGGAGAATACAACAGAAATCGATTTGTCCGTAGAATCAGAAATTGTCGTTTCCGGCCATGGTGGTCAATTGACATATACGATAAGCGCTATCAATTATACTCCTATTATCGAAGCTGCGGCTAATTTCAGAGGAAAGCAGATCAAGGCGACCATCAACCAGAATGAACACAAAGTAACCTTTAAGATAAAGAACATATATGCTTCAGAATATCCTGAGATGGTATTGAAGAATATCCCTGTAGAATTCAAATTGGGTAACGGTTTTCAGATAATGGGAAATACAGGATCATTCGACCTGTATGGTCAGAAAATCACTTTGAAGTATGGAAGAAACGTCCTGACATATTCCATTGAGGCAGAGATTGCCCCGATAGCTGTACAGAACAATCTCGAGACATTCATATTCAATAAAGGTGTGAATCTGTCCTACTGGATGACTGAGGCTGACCGAAATTGGTTGGGTATGGTTACTTTGAAACAGTTTCCAATGTGGAAGGAACTTGGATTTGATCATTTCCGTGTTCCTGTAGATGAACTCTGCATTTTCGATAAGGATCATAATTTCAATAAGATGGCGGTGGAAAAGCTGCATGAGTTTTTCACGTGGTGTGAAGATAACGATATGAGAGCCATATTGGATATGCATACCTTGGGACCGCGAAAAGGTTCGGATAAATATGTTGAACAGGAACTGTATGATCCCAAATATCCCGAGATGAGAAACAATTTCGTGGATCTCTGGACAAAACTCACGGGAGAATTCAAATGCCATAGCCATAGTCATATCGCCTTCGAACTTTTGAATGAGCCTCATGATTATACTGAAGACGCATCCAACTGGCAGGGGCTACAAAAAGAAGTCCTTACTGCAATCAGATCCATTGATCCTGACCGCGTAGTTTTTATTCCATCTATGGGTTGGCAGGATCCTAAGTACATTAAATATGCTGAATTTCTTGATGGAGATCCAAACATCGTCATCTCATTCCATTATTATCTGCCGATGCTTCTGAGTCATTACAAAATGCTGGCTTGGAAAGATTATCAAGGAAAGGTACAATATCCTGGCATAGTGATGCCGGATGCTGCTGACGCAGCAGCATATCCGAAATATGCTGAATTTCACAGAACCACATTCAACGCGGACAGGATAATGGGAGATATGAGAATGGCTTCTGCAGATGGTGCGAATAAGAATCGGATGGTTCATTGCGGGGAATTCGGATGCAGTAAGAATGTGGATGAAACACAACGGTTGGCATGGTTCAACGATATGGTGGAAGCCATGAACGCGAATGGAATTCCGTGGACCATCTGGGAAGCTCTGGACGGAGGTTTTTCATTCATAAGTATGGATTGGGATGATGGGACTTATTCAATAGATACTGACCTGCTTGAAATTCTGACGGGTAAATCTCTATCTGCTGGCCAGGCATCAGAAATCCTGACGAAATATGGTTATAAAGTTAAATGAAGATGAAGAGAACGAAGATTTTGCTTTGTGTACTGATGACCATATGTATGTGTTCATGCAATACAGGTCATCAAATGCACATTCCTGACAAAAATGAAGATTTCCTGGTCGAAATATTAAAGAACGGGAAATGGAAGGAGATTCCTGTACATAATGCGAAAGTATCAGACTATGTCGGGAATCCAGAGGCTGGATACCAGCAATATGACATGGGATTTGCAATGTTTACAGATGATTTCAAAGAACCTGTAAAAGTTCGAGTCACAAAAAAGGATGGTTTCAACAGCGTCTGCGCACGACCAACTTCATATGGAATTGAAATGCAACGTTGTTCGAATAAGAAAGTTGAATTTACAATTACGGATCCCGGCAAAAAGATCTCTGTAGAGTTCGACGGTGACAGAATGCAGAATCTGTTCATTCTCCCGGATCTCCCGGATGCCGACATTCCGGAAGGTGACAATGTCATATATTATGGCCCAGGCATACACGATGCAGGGGAAATCAAGTTGGAATGGTGGAATAACGCAACAATATATATTGATTCAGAAGCTATTGTATATGGAAGAATCGTAGCGAATCGCTGTGACAGCCTGACCATCAGAGGTAGAGGAATCCTTTGCTCAAGCAAAGAAAACCATGGAGAAGGAAGAAAGCCGCAGATAGAAACGTATGCCTGCAATCATCTTACCATTGAAGGAATCATGCTCCGTGATACGCCGAACTGGACAATCAAAGTTGTCGGAAGTGATCATGTACATGTCAACAACATCAAGGAAATTGGATGGATCATGAATTCTGATGGGATGGATTTTCTCTGCTGCAGACATGTCCTCGTAGAAAACACATTCCAGAGAAACTATGACGACAATGTAACGATCAAAGCATTCAATGCTTCGCCTGAATATATCAGAAAAAATTCAGAAACAGATGGTTCATATAAAGACTGGACCATCGGCATGGTTGAAGGCCTTGATAAATTCGACGTGTATGACATTGAAGTCCGGAACTGTGTCTTCTGGGCAGACAAAGCACACAACATGCTTGTGGGTCCGGAATCAAGAGGAGTGACATTCAGTGACATACATTTTCATGACAATATTGTCTTGGAAAACAGACAAGATGATGACACCTATCCAGGTACAATGGCTGTCATGATAGCAGACAACGGAATATTCAAGAACATCACATTTGAGAATATTCAGGTTGAAGACATCAACGGAGGAAAAATTTTCTGCGTGCAATTTACAAACGCATGGGCTTACCAAGAGAAATATGGTCAGAATTTGGATGGGATAACATTCAGGAACATTTCCTATACAGGAAAAAGAGCGACTGCCGCACGTGTCCACGGATTGGATGAAAAGCATACAATCAGTAATGTACTGATTGACAATTTCACAGTAAACGGTAAAAAAGTGGATGCAGAAGACAAGGAATATATTTCTATAAACAAATATGTAGATAACATTGAAGTAAAATGAGAATATATAGACTAACGCGGTTATTGATGGCACTTTCTCTTTTGGTTGTCGCATCTTGCCAACAGTTTGAAGAACAAGCAGGCCCGATAATCAATCCGGGAGAATTGATTTTAAAATCATCAGCTGTCCATCAGAACCCTGACTTTTTATCGTACAACCATCTGGAGTTTCTTCTTGAGAATGGACAGGTGGCGAACAAGCAGGAATGCGCGTCAGCAAACAGGTTACAACCATTTGCAGTAAAACCCGGTGAATACGAATTGGTGGCTATAGCTGCATCAGCATCAGACAATCTGCAGAAGAATACAGAAATCGGAGACAAAGCAGAAGACTGCAAAATTAAAGTAATAGACATCAATAAAAACATACCTGATATTCTCTTCGGAACAAGTGGCCCTATAGAGATGAGTGAAAAGGAGAAGATAGCTGAAATATTGATGAAAAGAGCTGTAGCACTATTGGAAATAAATCTTGTCGGTCTGGAAAATGCTCCATTTGATGAGATACCTGTATGCATCACCGACCTGTATGATGCATTCACTCTAAACGGTACTCCATGCACATCAGACGGCACGTTCAAAGAGAAGGAATTGATCCTTCAAAGAGATAAAGCCGGAAAATTCACCTGTACAAGTGTCGTTATGCCATCCGATACAACAGGTAGAACTGTGAAATTCAAATTCAAGATTTATGGAAAGACATATGTATCGGAACAAGAAGTGAAGCTTACAGGTAATACCAAATACAATCTCACCATATCTTCAAGATATATTGACGACACTTCAATCAAACTGACTCCAGTAATAAGCTATCAACCATGGAACGAAAGTATAACTATTGAAGATCCATGTCTTCCTGGTCTTGATGAACGAAAAAGGAACGAAGAATACACCGTTCAGAGAATGAAAGACGGAAAATGGGAAGATCTGTTTGTACACGCGGCAAAGGTTTCGGATTTCACGCCTGATCCGTCATCCGGTTACAAACAATATGAAATGGGATATACCATGTTCACAGACACTTTTGACAAGCCGGTCAAACTGAGAGTCAGCAGAAAAACGCCGTTCGCAAAAGTTGAGATAAGACCTTCGGTTTATGGGATTTCCTCATCTTCTGTAACAGATAATTCTGTGATATTCGAAATCAAAGAACCGCGCCAAAAGATTTCAGTGGAATTTGATGGCAACCGGCTTGAAAACCTGTTCATCTTCCCTGATCTGCCAGATGAGAATAAGCCGGTACCGGAAGAGAATGTCCTGTATTTCGGGCCCGGAATACACAATATGGGACGAAAAGAAATCTCATACAAGAACAACCAGACCATCTATCTGGATGAAGGTGCTGTCGTATATGGAAGCATATATGCAAAAAACTGCAATAACCTATCCATCAGAGGTAGAGGAATTCTTTGCTCAAGCAAAGAAAACCATGGAGAGGGGAGAAAGCCACAGATAGAAACGTTCTGCTGCGATAACTTGGAAATTGAAGGTATCATGATGCAAGATACGCCGAACTGGACAATGAAACTGGTCGGAAGTGATCATGTACATATCAACAACATCAAACAGATAGGATGGATCATGAATTCAGACGGAATGGATCTGATATGTTGCAGACATGTACTCGTAGAAAATACATTCCAGAGAAACTATGACGACAACGTGACAATCAAAGCGTTCAACGGAAAAACGGATTATGTCAACTCGCATACAGCCACGGACGGATCCTTTACAGATGCAGGAATTTGGACTGTCTACTATTTGCCACAAAACAAATTCGACGTGTATGACATTGAAGTCCGGAACTGTGTCTTCTGGGCAGACAAAGCACACAACATGCTTGTGGGTCCGGAATCAAGAGGAATACCGTTCAGCAACATAAGATTCACAGGAAATGTTGTACTGGAAAACCGTCAGAATGATAAGGTCTATCCTGGGACGATGGCTGTCATGATAGCAGACAACGGAACATTTTCGGATATCACTTTTTCTGACATCGAAGTTGAAGACATCAACGGAGGAAAAGTTTTATGCATACAATTTACAAATGCATGGGCTTATGGAAACAAATACGGTCAGTGGGCAAAAAATATCACCATTGAAAAGATTCGATATGAAGGCCACAGAAGTACTGCCAGCAAGATTTATGGACTGAACAGCACACAAAAGATCGATGGCGTGAAAATTTCGGATTTTACTGTCAACGGCGAAAAGATACTTCATCCTAATACAAATCTGGATGTGAATGAATATGTTGAAAACATTGTTTTTGAATAAGGATTTATGACAAACTAATTATTAACACTTTAAAATCAAAAGTTATGAGAAAAAATCTGATCAATGCGATTGCATTAGCTGTAATTGCTGGAACATCCATAGTTGCCTGTTCCGTAGAAAAGAATGACCCCATCCCAATTGAACCTTCAAAAGGTGTTGCATTGAAAATGAAGACATCAGGTATCCCTTCTGAAAACTACGAACACAAGGGAATCCTTACCTCAGAAGGTAAAATCGTTGATGTCAAAAGTGGCAAGACACTTGAAGCCTTTGCTGTTGAACCGGCTGATTACGATGTTTACGTGACAGCATCGACTTCCGAAGAGAACCTTGCATTTGCAGGAATCGAAGCAGCTGGCAACCTGTCCGATGCAAAAATTAAAATTTCAGATATTTCCAGACAGATTCCAGAATTGATGTTAGGACATTCAGGAATTGTGACTGTCGGTGCTGAAGGTGCAGTGGCACCCATAGAGGTTAAACGTATTGTATCATCATTGGATGTTACGGTAGATGGCCTGCAGAATATTGATGCACAGACTATCTCACTTACAATAGCTGGAATGTACGACCAGGTAGATCTGGATGGAAACCTATCAAAAAGCGGCGCAGACTTTTGTAGCAAGACGCTTACATTGACAAAAGACAATGACGGGAAATATAAAGCTCATGCCATTGTCATGCCTACAGATGCAAGCGCATCCACACTGGATCTTACCTACAACGTGAAAGGTACAGAATATAAGAGCACACCTGCAGGCAAGTTCGAATCCAACGGACAGTATCAGCTGAATACTTCAGTAGATGCAGGAAGCGTAGTGACAAAAGTAAATCTTGAATCATCACTTTCATACGCCGAGTGGAATACTTCAGTACTGCTTGCTGACAGTTTCGTAATTGATAAAACTACTCCGGAAGCATCATGGATAGGGCCGACTATTTATCCGATAGGCGGAGCAAGCTCTCATGACAATTTCTGGGCATCCTCTTCACTTGGAGCAAACAATGACGGCCTTCTGTATGATGGAGACAAGACAGAATGGTCACATTGGATCCCTGATACAGGATGGGATTCGACACCATGCTGGTACATCGACCTTGGAAGTGCCAAACAAGGTATATCTATAACATATTGGAACAAAGCCGGTGGCAAAGGCGGCCAGAAGATTCATAAGATGGATATCTATGTCAGCAATAACAAAGCATCCTACGGAGGAGGCTCTGAGTGGACAAAACTGACGACATTCACTTCAGACAAAACTGCGTCAAAGACAGATGCCGGAGCGGAAGTAGGAACAGGACTGATCAAATTCTCGGAGGACGGAACTTCTTCATACCAATATGTCAAGTGTGCTTTTCCAGACAAGGTAGATGCTGACGGAAACATCACTGAAGAACCAAGAGATGTCAACGTTGCAGAATTGGTAATTGAAACCTGGGAATACAGATAAAATTAATGAAAATCACAACATACGGTAATATGTACTTTAATTTAAAAAGATTTAATGCAGGATTGTTGTGTGTATCAATTATTGCAGCATCATTTATTTCATGCAACAAAGATGCAGCACGTCCGGATCGTCCATCTGAAGATGAACATCTTTGGACAATCACCCCACAATTGACTGACGTGGAGAAGGAATTTGAAGGAATCGACCAGTATGGAGTTTCACTCTATTTGTTCAATGAGATGTCGTCCAACTGCAACATGCATCAATATGCACGATCATTCGCAGACATTGAGCCTTTTGTTGTGGAACGGGCCTCATATTCTCTCGTTGCATTCATGATGGACTATGAGGCTTTGAATATTTTATATGATAATTCCAAAGATGCTCACATCAATGATGACATTGTTGTAACTGACTTCGAACAGGAAATTCCTGATATGGTACTTGCAGCTGTCCCTGTAAAGAACCTCGAGGAAAATACCGTTTCATTGAAGAATTTTAATCGGCTTGTGGGAAAACTCGATATTTCACTCGACAATGCCGATGAATCAATTACTTCAATAGAAGTAAATGTAGGCAACCTTTACGACAGAGTCAGTTTCAAGGGAATATATTCTTGTTCTGACGATAGACCAAGCAACAAGAATATAAAATTGACGAAGGAAGGAAATCGTTTTACATGTTCAACTGTACTGATGCCTTCACTCAAAGAAACAGGCAAGGTCCCACTTGTATTTACTGTGAAAGAAGACAGTAATGAAACTCAATACAATGTTAGCCTGGAAGGCAGAATCGTTGAAGGTAAAATCGTCTCCTTGAAGGGGGATTGCTCAGATATTCTACAAAAGGGTGAATTGACAACAGAGATACATTATGCAGAGTGGAATAATTCTGTAACCATAGAAGATGGATTCAAAATTGAGGGTAATACCGATAAAGAATGGAGTCATAAAGATCTGCCTATAGGTGGCGTCGACTCATTCAACAATTTCTATGCGTCCTCATCTCTGATAAATGATTGGGCTAAATGTTATGACAGTTACCTCTATGACGGTATAAAAGATGGATCCGATGAACATAAAGATATGTACTGGGCACCGGACAGCAATTATGAAGCCGAATCAAAGACAATCCCTTGCTGGTATCTTGATATGGGGAACAAATATCAAGGAATTTCCATCACATACTGGAACAAATTCGGTGGTGCCGGCGGACAGAAGATAAACACGATGAATATCTACGGCAGTAACTTGGAAAGTGATTATCAGGCTGGCAATGATTCCTGGACACTCATAACTACATTCACATCTGACAAGACAAAACCACATGTTGATGCCGGTGCTGAAGTGAATACAGGAAGAATTGAGTTCTCGGAAGGTGACACATCATTCCGATACATCAAATGTGAATTCACCTCAAGAATAGACAACAACGGAAACAAAATCGAAGACTCTGATGTAAATGTTTCTGAGGTGAAATTCGTTGTCTGGAACTGTAGATGACTCTATTCTGGACTTTGTGATAGAACCGTCCTCAAATCAATTTTTGAGGCCGGTTCTTAGTTTGGTAATCCTTAAATGAATCATAACTGAAATATTATGAAATGTAAAATTTCCTTATTTCTGATTTTTGTTTCGGTTCTTTGCATACCATCCTGCAATTCTACCGGAAACGAATCAGATAAACTCAATATCATTCCGCGCCCTTTAGATATCAGGGTTCTTGACGACACACACAAATTTGGAGAGAGAACATTGGAAGAAGTCATTGATGATGCCTCCTTTGATATCTCTGAACGTTACGGCGAAGAACTTGGTACGGAAGGTTATCGGTTGGAAGTAGATCACGACGGCATAAGAATCCATGCTTCCGGAGAACGTGGAGTCTTCTATGCAAAGGAAACATTGAAACAGATGACTGTAGGGGAAAGCATACAATGTGCGAGAATAACTGACATTCCGAGATTCCCGTATCGGGGAATACACATCGATGTTTCAAGACATTTCTTTGACAAAGAAGAAATCAAAAAGATCATAGACGAAATGGCCCGATATAAGTTCAATGCCCTTCACTTCCATTTGACTGACAATGGAGGCTGGAGACTTCAAAGCGAAAAATATCCGGATCTTACACGTAAAGGAGCCTTCAGGACACAAAAAGATTGGTATAACTGGTTTGACTGCAAAGACAGACGATTTGTAGATGAAGGAACACCTGGTGCATATGGCGGATATTACACAAAAGAAGATATGCGAGAACTCATAAACTATGCTCAGGAGAGAATGATTACAATCATACCTGAAATAGAGTTCCCTGCTCACTCCGATGCTGTTTTTGCCGCATATCCAGAATTGTGTTGTACAGGAAGGGCTTACACAACAGGAGAATATTGTGCAGGTAATGAGAAGGTGTATGAATTTATGGAGGATATACTTGATGAGGTCATTGAGCTTTTCCCATCTGATTACATACACATCGGTGGTGATGAAGCCAAACGTCTGGCATGGAAGGAATGTCCAAGGTGCCAATCTTTGATCAAAAAGAAAAATATGAACAGCATCCTGGATGTCCAGCCATATATGATTAAAAGGATTGAGAAATACTTGAACTCAAAATCAAAGGTCCTGATCGGATGGGATGAAATCCTGCACGGATCTTTAGACTCATCCACGATAGTCATGTCATACAGGGGACAGAAAGGCGGAATAGAAGCAGCTAACCGTGGTATCAGAACAATCATGACACCAGGCGAGGTTTTATACTTTGACTGGTATCAAGATGACCCTGAAACTGAACCGAGAGCAATGTATGGGTACTCTCCAATCAAGAAAATGTATGAATTTGAACCGCTTCCAATATCAATAGAGACTGCTGCGCATAATGAAGACCTGATTCAAGGTAAACCGGTTCCAAGAAAAGACATAGATTATATCAAAGAAGATTACAGTGACAAGATGATCGGTATACAAGGTTGCATGTGGACAGAATATATAGAATCGGAAGAACACCTTGAATACATGATTTTCCCTAGAATCCTTGCCGTTTCAGAAATAGGATGGACACAACCTCATAAGAAAGATTGGAATGATTTCAAACGCCGATTGTCCGAACATCTGCCTGAAATGAAAAGCCGAGGAATAAATACATTCGACAGAAGCAAAATTATTGAAATTACAAGTTATATGAATCCCCTTAAAAATACCTCAATAGTAATGCTTGATTCTGAGATATGGGGAGGTACAATTAAATTCACAACAGATGGTACGGATCCAACGCTGGAATCATGTACTTATATAGAACCATTTGAGGTAGAAGATTCAACAACAATCAAAGCTTGTTTAATTTTGGGAGGAAACAAGATTGGCAAAATCAGCAAAAAATTGATAAGATCCGATTATGATCAGAAAAATTATTATACTTTTGAACCACCTCAAATCTGGAAAGACTTTTTCGAAAAAGAATAGTTGATAAAACTTGCGGCGGTGCTCCACAATGGCCTGGTATAGGGCAGTGTCTTCCAGAGCGGCTTTGCCCATAGTTTGTGTCCATCAGTTTTTCGAGGTCGTAAAGATGGCGGCTCGTCCGTCTGGAGCGAGGTTTCTCCTTTTGGAATTCCTCGTTCAGCAAGAAGGCCTTTTCAAGAAAAGTCATTAGACGACTGTTTATCCGCTCAGAACTGTTTCAAAGATTCCACAAATTCTGCCTCCATTTCGCCCATCTTCTCGCAGAATTCCGCATAGGAAGTGGCAGACTTGCATATTTCGATGCCGAAAATTGATAGGGTAGCCATGCTCCCTTGAAGGTGAGAGGTTGGAACTTTAGACTGTTTCTGCTCCAATGGAGCGACAAAGCCTCCTCTTTCAGCTTTGAGTGCAGTCATATATGTAATGACCTGATGGACATCATTACGATCCAACTTTGAGACCTTATCATAACTGCCAAGCCGCTTATATTTGGCATCAAGCACCATATCGTCCTTGTAAAAGTCAGGATAGCGTATGCCACTATGGTCGTCGAACAGGTAAATTCCGCCCTTATGCAACTTATTCTCGGGGTGCTTGAAACCATGATTATTCAAGATGGTGTTGACATATTCTTCCCAAAGCCACGCTCCATCAAATAGGATTCCGCAGATTTCGTCGCAGCTTTCACCATATTTAACCTCTTCCATTCTGAGAATCTGGAGGCAGAGCGTCTGGAGTGGGCGATACTCAGTATAATATGGGTGAACTTTTGCACGGAGATTCTTGCTGATAATACTGCTCCGTTCATTCTTATTGTATGAAGGAGTATGCGCGATAATGATCTTAACGTTCTCGATAGTTTCCCTGTCAATATTCAGAACTAATTGTCCATACCATTTGGTCTTCATAAACTCAATGGTGTGCCGTATCAGTTCCGACATGTTATTGTCATGGTTGTATTCTCGTGTTGAGTAAGCAATATTTCCCACGAAAGGTACATTCTTGGCAATATGTCGGCCGATATCGACAGTACCTTTAAGATTTGAATCATTGTGCTTGAAGTTTTTATATTCCCTATATACTCCTTGGTTCATGGAGGCTTTAAGGAAATAGGGGAACATAAACATAATGAAGTCAAATAAATCCTCCTGCTCGTCGTTATGCTTGAGATCGAAAAGGTTAAAAGACAATACCTTTTGAAGCATATAGTGAAGAAAGAAGTCATCACGCCCCTTGTCGAATCGCGATTTTATCTTTATCTGTAGATTGTCAATGCCAATGAAGCCCATCACATTGCCAGTTGTGATTTGTACCTTATCGGGATCACCGGTATTCAGAATGCTCATGACTGATGACTCGCCAATCTTGTCGCCGGACGTTTCTATGCTATATGGGAAAATCAGAAGATTCTCGTTTTCCCTGCATAATTCAGCAATCGTTTTGTTCGCGATTGGAAACAATGCGGCTATGTCCTTTCTTTGGAACGTTACGGCATTTAGTTGCCCGATATCGTTGTCTGTCAGATTAATCCTCATCTATCAGTTCTACTTGGTCGGTTGCGGTATCTTCCTTTACATTGAAGAATGCCTTGCTGAGTCTGTCAATAATCTCGTCTGCCTTGCGGAATCCACGTAGATATTCCTTCAACAGCGGTTCGATATTCATTTTCCACAACTTGAGAAAATCTCCTCCGTTTTCGCCGAGTTTCAGGAAATAAGATGGACCAATCATATATGAAGCACCAAGTCCTTCAGTCTCAGCAATCACATTATTCAGTCTGTTCATAGTTGCCTTGGCCTCGTTAGCACATGACAGGGTGTCAAGCATAGCCTCCGTGTCAGTCGGGGTCACTTCTTTCCATGTGAATCGTCTGCGCATGGCGAAATCCATACTTTCCACAGAACGGTCAATATCGTTCATCGTCGCGAGTATATAAACATTCTCCGGCACATAGAATCCCTTGGCGAATATATCTGTCTCTGGAACAAGATTCTGGTACTGGGTCTGAACCAGATAATCTTTCTTTCCTCTATAGCCAGGATCTATTGCGTAGAATAATTCTCCGAAAATCTTAGATACTTCGCCGCGATTGATTTCGTCAATGATAAACACAAAGGGCTTTCTGTCAATCTTATTCGCTTCCACCACAGGCATTTTTTGTCTCATGGCCCGAATGGCTTTAGCGATAACAAAAGCGTAAGAGTCAGGTTGCGTTCCGAACTTGCGGTTGAAATAATTGCGAATATCCCGTACGATGTTCAAAGGAACATCATTGGTAAGTAACTCCAGAATTTCATCTGCATTTACGGCAACCTGTGTTGTCTTTTCATTCTGTTCATTGTGAATCACAATCGTATGGCCCTTCATTTCGGAAATTTCGAACTCGCTTCCATTTACCGTTTTTAACTTGGTTCCCTCTTCTATGGAATCTTCTACAAAACGATCAAGCTTTTCCTGCCATGATATTTCTTTAGTCAAACTCTCAATGCTCTTTTTTGAGTCAATCAAGTTCTTGATAGCTTCTCGACAAAACTCCTTGAAGACTCCATCTTTGCGCTCAAATCCCAGCTGCCCGTCGCCCTTTTCAATCGGACGCAAACCTTCTACGAAGTCCGTATAATCATACGAAGGATGGAACTGCACAAATTTGGTCACGGCACCCATCTCTTCTGCGATTGCCTGAGCCATGTATGTCTTGCCTGTACCAGGCGCGCCTGTAAGGACCAAGTTATGTGCTTCCGCAAGAAGGTCAATGTATTCCTTATATTTCAATTGGGGTATGTGAGTATGATTAATTATGCTGGAAGATAATCTTTCGCTATGAATACCAAGTAGTCTTATTATATTATCAGCCTCTATTCCTTCCACTAAATGGAAGAACAAGCTGTTTTTGGTTTTCTTATCAATAACAGGTGTTTCCGGGTAAGGAAAATTCCATTCAACAGTTCTTTGAAGTGGATTCTCCTCTTCCTTCTTATAGAAACATTCGGATGTAAATCGTCCCCATCCATAAAGCAAATGGAATTGACTGCCAGATTGTTTTTGAGAAGAGAAGACAACAACAATATCATTTGGCTTAACTCTGCTCATGAAATCCCAATATGCGTTTGGTATTTTGACATCAGTATTTCCGGCAGCGGCTCTATATGCATTTCTTAGAGATTCTTTTGAATCACATGCTTTAAAATCGACGAGTCCTTTTGCGGAAGAACCAACTTTCAACGTGTCCTGCAAGAACGTTTCTGTTCCTCCACTCCACATCCACACATTAGGCGTAGTTGTGGCAGTTTTCCATGCACATAAGGACAACTCCAGGAAAGAAGAACAAGGTATATCTCCATTGTTTATCTTCTTTTGTACCTTTGCCATCAGGTTAGAATATTCATCGTAATTGAACTTCGGAAATTCATTAGGAAAGCCAAAGGATTCCAAGTATGACCTGTTTCTGGAATCGAGGGCAAGGTACTTTTCCGGACAAATCCAGAACAAGCACATAGTCAAGCTATACTTGGGCATTCCATTTTCAAGGACCTGATCAAATGCTTCTGAAATGTCGTGATTTGAAATAACTTTTTCAAACAGTTGCCACAGATCATGTATGACTTTGCTATTATCTGACTTCCATGAGAAGAAAAATGATCGCCTTGCGTCAACTGTGGGTATACCGTTGAAATCTGAAGGGATTGTTGAAGTTAACCTAAATTTTTTCTTGAAATGCGTCAGCAGTTCAGTTCGATTTTCCCAACTCGTACTTCTGTTGAATATGGCGAATACTGAAAACGGATCGATGTCGATAATCCTAGACCCATCTTTTTGTTTTAGATATGCAACAAGCGATTGTCCGTCTGACCTTGTCACTTTGCCAAGGTCGCCATATATCCATTCGACAAGCTCAGTACGGTTTTCTTTATATCGAAGAAGAGCCTGTGCCAATTCCTCATATAGAGGAACCCATGTGAATTTGCTGTCCATATCAATCAAATTTTCGTAATTCTAAAGAAGTGTCTTAATGGCTGTTCTGCTATTTCCCGATGCATGACGCTTAATCGTCTGAGAGTCAATATAAAGCATTTTCTTGGGCCTATTTTGGGCGCCGAAGTTGCACAAAAACGCGCACCATTTCCGGCGGTCGTCACCATAACGGAGATGGGCAATGCAAATATATGCATATTATGTGATGTCATCAAGAAAGTTTAGCGACGTGTGCTTTCATTACTTTGACTCCCGTGCAAGTCTGATTTCCTCGTTGATTTCGTCAAGAGGCATATCTTGGATGCCTGCATCCGCAGCAGTCTGTC
>ERZ779851.310-NODE-310-length-49394-cov-17.438679_pt1 | contig 49394 bp, 80 predicted proteins | sample MGYA00511094_ERZ779851 | MGnify/ENA primary metagenome ERZ779851 (study PRJEB29588, sample SAMEA2155512) | human gut metagenome | biome: human gut; feature: human-associated habitat; material: faeces | place: Denmark | collected 2008/2010 ...
TTTGCCATTTCTAAATTCTTATTTTCTGCATCAAAGACACGCGTGGTAATGACCTGAAATTTTTGTCCGTCAGGAGCACTGGTTGAAGCATTATTAAAATTCACTAAATCAAAATAAGCCTTATCCGGATACATATATAACAAAGTCGGAGCTTTTAAAGTAATACCATAGGCTCCCCGGAGAGTCAGATGCCTGGGTATAATATCCACAGAAGCATTGACACGCGGAGAAAATCCGTCACCGAAACCGCAGACTTTATCCCAACGTATTCCAGCAGAAATATTTAATTCATGTTTCCCCATAAGCCACTGTATATTCTCCTCTGCATACACTCCGAGATGGTTCATAAAAGGAATATCCTTAAACGCTCTGTTACGTTGAGATGCAAAGTCATAAGATAAATTCCGGTAAGGAGGATTTTCCGGATCAAATACCTTTCCTTTACCCAGATTACCTGAATTTCTAAAATCAGCCCCTAAAATCAACCGATGATGAATAGGTCCGGTCTTGCCGGCAAAATTTGTAGTCAGTTTGGCAAATGTATTCAGCTCTTTTCCATAAACATCATACATATAAATATAAGAACCAGGTAACATCCACGCCTTTAAACTTTCTTCTCCCACCGGAACCCGGGTAACCTCTGTACCATCTTCCAAATAGACTGGACGTCCGGGAACATTGGACAACACAGCTCCATCTGTCATTGACTGGGAATATCCCCAATCCGCATTAGTCGCCTCATCCTGAAAATAAGAATGCCTGTTCGTATAATTTACAGAAGCTGCATAACGAATATTTTTAAGCCAACCGGCATTTATATCTAATGTCCCATTTGTATTGAAAACCAGCCCTAAATCCCGTTGTCTGGTAGTCCGCATGTCCTGTTCATCATCCGGGTTAGGTTCCCCTTTATCTTTAGCATAGATAACATTCAATGAAGTATTTGAACGTAAACGATCTTGAAAAAAACCATTCGAATACATCATACGTGCAGTAATTCGTTGATAATAATCATATCCCTCTGTAGGATCTGCGTTGCTATATGCATAATCTAACCCGACATTCACATTTCCTCCTTTTTCTCCTAACCCCAATCCTTTTGTACCGGAAAACATATAAACATTGGGATTTGTATTGAATTTAATTTGCAAAGGCTGACGTCCGGCTTTTGTATTTACAATCACAGCCCCACCTGTCAAATCGCCATATTCAACACTTGGAACTCCCGTAATCACTTCCACGGACTCGATGTTATCAGTTGTAATCGTTCTTAAATCAATTCCGGTTTGGGGAGAGGTTCCTCTCGTTGCCGGGACAGCTCCACCAATAGAGGTTGTCATCATCTGCATATTAGAATTGTTTGAAATAGGAGCTCCGTCCATGATCACCGCTGTTCCTAAAGAAGCCCCTCCCCTTAGGCTTAAAGTCGATACGGAAGTTAAATCCGGTTTACTTACCGTTGCTCCCGGTAATAGTTGCATAATATCAGACAAACTGGAAGCCTGCATATGATCCATTGCCAAACGTGAGATAGAAGAAGAAGTCGAAGCTCCGGCTTTACTATTAGTGGCAGTTATCACCACCTCATCCAAACGGAAATTCGCTTCCACTAAACCAAATTTCAAATTTGCAGGAGTTTTACTATTCAAATTAATAGTTGTCTGTAACGTCTCAAAACCTAAAGAACTAATTTCCACCTTATAAACATCAGGATCCAGATTTTTTATCTCAAATGTCCCGTCTGCTTTTGTTACAGTGCCTATGCCTAACTGAGGCAGAAAAACCGAAGCAAAAGGAATTCCTTTACCAGGATCCGTTTTTTCAAACACCCGCCCTTTCAAGCTAAATTTCTGAGTTGATTTGATTTGAGCCGCTTGTTGTTTCAAAGCTAAAACTACTACAGCATCAGAACGAAAAGTATATGTCAGATTTGTACCATCAACTAACTTATCCATGACCTCCTTTATGGTCGCATGAGAAACAACAAATTCTTCTTTATTCATATTTTTTAAATATCTCCTTTCATATGTTTGGCATCTTAAATGAGAAAAGTTAAGTCTAAAATTTTAAAAAATTTAAATATGCTTCTCATATGTTTGGCACTTTAAGCTTGAAAAGTGTAGTCTAAAATATAGATATTTTAAAAGACACCTCTCACTTGTTTGACATTTTAAAGTTAATTTTACGAAGTCTAACATTTAAAAAGATTTTTAATGACTATTTATATAATCTTCTAAATCTTTAAATGATATTTTGCTTTTAAAGGTATTTATATAAACACATCACATTCATCAAATATTAGGTATTTATTATTCTTAATAACAATGATATGTGGCATAACATAAGCAACATTTGTACCTGTAATATTTTTAATTGAATCATTACTTATAATTGGAGTAGTATTGTAAATCTATCTATTATTTCAATTTTTCTTTTTAATTTATCACTTATTTTTAATTCTTTTGTTTCTATATTTAACATAAAAAGGCTCCTTTACATAACAAAAAAACTAACTATTTCTAGTTAGCATTTATTACTCTCGGAAGTTAATTTCCGAGTTTCCTATCAATTTGGAGCAGGTGATGGGCAATGCTGTTTTTTATTTCCCCCTTATTATTACTTGATTTATCATTTTTTTACCACGAAAATTACCATGAAATATATTTATCAGTAGTTTTTGCTACCTCCTTTCGCAAGTTATTTTCAAGATGACCATATTTATTAACAGTAGTAGAGTAATTTGAATGGCCAATTCTTTTACTTATGTGATACAACTCCCAACCTTCATTCATCATAAGAGCAACATATGTGTGCCTTAAATCTTGAAGTCTAATTTTTGAAACACCTGATTCTTCTGTAAAACGATAAAATTGTTTTCTTAAACTTGAGTCCGAATATGGCTTATTAGTATTATAATTATAAAATATTATGTCATTAATATTAATTTGTTGCTGTATAAGATATTGTTTATATTTAAGTAATTCCTTTATTAACAAGTTACTAACATCAACAATTCTATCCGAATTGTAGTTTTTGGTATTTGATAAAAAGTCTTTAGATTTATTATTATAATTAATTGAGTGTGATATTCTAATAGTAGAATGTTCTTCACTTATAGAACTCCAAGTTAAAGCCCTTGTTTCTCCAATTCTATCGCCTAAATGTAATTCAATTAATACTAATATTTTTATACGATATGCCAAATTACCTTTTTGATTAGAAATATAAGTCATAAATTTTTTAAATTCTTCAATCGTCCAATATTTCATTTCTACTTTTGAAACTTTGATACTTTTGATTCCTAAAGTTGGCTTTTTGTTAATCAAATTCTTTTCTTCATAACACCAATTTACAAATGCTTTTAATAATTTTAATATTTCATTTTTTGTTTTATCAGAAGCAACAACTTGATTCATAAAATCAATGATATTTTCTTTGACCATTTTGTCAATTCTAAAATTTTCTAAATCTTTTAAATAACAATTGTATATTACATTTTTCTTTTTTAATGTATTATAAGACAGTTTTGATATTTCCTTACAATAATATATGTATTCATTCCATAAATCTTTAAATAGATAAGAATTAGTAGACTGTTCTATTTTTTTAATATTCAATTCTAGTTTTGCTTTATAATCTCTAGCAACTTTGATGTCATATATTTTTTGATTATTTATTTTAGATATCGTAGTATCATCATGTCTTATTACATAGTTTCCATTTTTACTATGCCTATATATATTTGAATATCTAGTTTTTTCATATATTCTATTCATTTTTTGTTCTCCTTTCTTGATTTTAATCTATTAATTTAGTATAATTTCCTATAGAAAAACATTAAAAAAACTCAATTCTATTAGCGTGGATATTGATATTTAAAGTTTTTCTAATTTGTAGTACCTGTTGCCGCAGGTGCTATTTTTTTATTTTCCAATCCATCTATTACCACAATTTTTACAAAGGTATTCATTGTGTTCTTTAGATGTTTCTTTTACAACTTTTTTTGTATTTGTTAAAGTAAATATTTTAAGTGGATTTAAATTCAAAGTTGTCTTATATTTTTCTTTATAATTTTTATCTGTTGCGAGAACATCGATGTTGTGTGATTTACAACTAGGACATTCTATTATTTCTCCGTTTGCTATTTTGTTATCTCTAACAATTTTTCTTAATTTATCAACAGGTTGTTTTTTTAAATCCCAGGGAAAAAAACTTTTTGATAATCTGTTAAAACAATCTAGACAAATTTTTTGATTATCTACTTTAGCAAATGTTGTATTTGATGCGTTTAATTCTCTATCGCATACTGGGCAATTATTCATAATTTTCCTCTCTTTCTTTATTTCTTAAATTGTCTTTAATAAATTTAAGATAATTATCAGCTTCATCTTCAAAACCATTTCTATTAAATTCTAACATTGTTTTATCCTGGTCTAAATGTGAAAGTTCTATATGAGCAAGTTCATGCAATATTGACTTTCTTTTTTTATAATAGGATAGGTTAGAATTAATAATTATATTGTATATACCTCTGTGGTTGAAAACAAAACCATTTATACCTTTGCTTAAACTAACATAAGTGATGTTAGCATTGTAATAATTTAATAACTCTTGTTGAGTCATGCTCCCTTTTAATAATTCTATGATCATACTTAATACCTCTTTATTCTTTACATTTATATTAAGTACCTATACTAGCATACTTATTGTCAATTATTCTCCATCAAGTTCCTTATCTATTTCTCTTTTTCTTTTTTCGATAATAAATTTTATTGTTTCTTTATCATCATCAGTTAGTATATCTTTGTGTTTATCAAATAAAACATCTAATTCACTTTTTGATAGTTTTGAATCTTTTTTGCTTAAATCTTTATTAATTAAATCGTCAACTGTGTAATTTAAAAAATTTGCGATAGCGATTAAGTCATTTGTCATTATATTTCGCTCTCCAGATTTCCACATAGATATTAGCCCAGGACTATTGTGATTTGTAATTTTTAAAATTGTTTCAACGCTTATTATATTATTGTCAATAAGATAACTAATATTTTTAGCGAAATAATTCTTCATACTTCCCCTCCTTACAACAAAATTATACAATAAATTTCACTAATTTACAATATTTTTTTCACTTTTTGTGAAAAACGCTTGACAATTCACTTTAAGTGAATTACAATTGAATTAGTTAGGAGGTATAAATGGAAACAAATGAAGAGCAAGTGATAAGAAATATTAAATCAGTCCAAAAAAGATATGGCTTGTTAGATAGCGACATTGCTGGCAAACTTAATATAACTGAAAGAACTTATATAAATATTAAGAATCATCCATTTAATTATTCAATAAATAAATTAAATGAAATTGCTAGTGTTATTGGATGCAATATTAATGAATTTTTTTTACCACTTTATTTCACTCAAAGTGAAGAAAAAGGAGAATAAAAAAAATATCAATATCCACGCGAAATAAAAGAAAGGAGTTGAGAATATGGAATTTTATGATTCAAAAGAGATTATCAAGTTAACTGGGTTGGGAAAATCAGCAAGTTATAAACTAATTGAAGAATTAAATATAAGACTTAAAAGAGAATATCCAGGAACGATAATTATAAGAGCAAAAGTTCCTAAATGGTACTTCGAGAAAAAAATATTAATTAAAGAACCAGAAAGGAGCGATTAAATGTACACAAAAAAAGAAGAACATACGCAAAAGTTCTTCACTGATAATTATATCAAAAAGTGAAGAATAAATCAATTAGGGGTTTAAATCTATGTCAAAAAAATTATATTTGAAAGGAAAAAATAGAAATGAAAGAAAAAGAACCTGAATTTATAGTGAGCCCTGAAAAGCTTAAAGAAAATCAAGAAAAAAGTTATGAAAAAGAATATTTCAAAGTAAAAGAAAAACAAGAAAAAATCATAACTTTAATAATAGGTATATTAGTCGTGTTTATGATTGTTACAGTAATAATATTTTTAAACGATTACAATAAAAAAGAAATTAAAAATTGTATGAACAAAGGCAATAGTGAATATTTCTGTAAGATTAATTTATAGGTGTAAAAATGGCTAGAAGAAGAATGTTTAATTTAGACATTATAGACACTGATTTGTTCTTGGAAATGCCACAAAGTAGCAGATTATTATACTACGATTTGTGTATGAGAGCTGACGATGATGGCTTTGTTTCAACACCTAAAAAAATACAAAAAATTGTAGGTTGTAGTGATGATGATTTTAAAGTCTTAATTAGTAAAAAATTTATAATACCATTTGATACAGGAGTGGTAGTAATTAAACATTGGAAAATACATAATTACGTACAAAAAGATAGATACAAAGAAACACTATATACAGAAGAAAAAAGCCATTTAACCGAAGAAAAAAATGGCACTTACGAGCTTATGGATCCAAATTGTATACAAAATGGATACACAGGTAAGGATAGTATAGAGTTAGGTAAGTATAGTATAGATAAGAATAATACAACAACTAATATATATGAATATGTAGAAGAATTATTTGGAAGAACTTTAAATACTATTGAATTACAAAAAATAGATAGTTGGTTGTTGTCGTTTAGTGAAGACATTATCAAATATGCATTTGAAATAGCCACACTCAATAGTAAAAGAACATTTGGTTATGTAGAAGGTATATTAAAAAATTGGAGTGGCTGTAATTATACAACACTTGAAGAAATAAAAGAAGCGGAATCATCTAAAAAGGAAGCTAAGAAAGTAATACCTGATTGGTTTAACCAAAAAATAGAAAGCAGTGAATCATCTGACAAACTTGAAAAAAGTGATGAAGACTTTAATAATTTTCTAAAAGAGTTTAGGAGTTCATAATGATAGATTTAAAAGCATTTGATAACTTTCTAGAAAATCTTTACGTCAAAAAAGAAAGTTGATAGAAACAAAATTATAAATCTCTATAAAAGATTACTTAAGCAAAAGAAATCAATTATTGATTTTGAAACTGGCCTTGAAAAATTAGGCTGGGAAGAAATAACAATTCAAAACATAACAAATTATGTACTAATTTGGAATTATAGAAAGAAGGAAGACGAAAAATTATGCAAGAGCAAAAAGAAAAATTAAATATTTATCAAAAAATACAAAAAGTAAAAAAAGAAATATCAAATAAGAAACTTAAAAAAACAGGAGAAAATAAGTATTCAGGATTTAAGTATTATGAACTTACAGACTTTGTTCCAACATTAATTGAATTATGTGATACTTATCAACTATTCACGATGTTTGAATTAGTAAGTGATAAAGCAATACTAACTATTATCAATAGTGAAAACGTAGAAGAAAAAATAGATTATACAATGCCAACAGCTGATTTAGAGCTAAAGGGTGCTAACAAAATTCAGTCTATTGGTGGAGTTCAAACATATTTAAGAAGATATTTGTATATGAATGCATTTGATATTGTGGAATCTGATACTTTAGATCGTGGCAATGTAGAAGTTGAACTAACTATTGAAGAAGAAAAAGACCCACAAAAAATTGAAGAAAATAAAAACTTAATAATTGAGTATAAAAAATTACTGTTTGAAACTGATACATTTGAAGAAAAAGTAAATGAAGCATTTAAAGTCAGTGGAGTTACTAAAATGACTCAAAGAACATTGAAAAGAGCTATAGCTTCATTAAAAAGAAAGCCAATAATAAGAAAAAATAATGAAACAAAAGAAGGAGAAATATTTTAAAAATGGAAGAGCAAAGATTAGAATTAAAAGTTGAAAATTTAACATTAGGAGAATTAACCACTAATGCTTTAAAAATCAAAGAAGAAATTAAAAATAAGTTAGAAGATTATAAAGCTGAGAATTATGATATTAATTCTATTGATAAAGCAAAAGAAGATAAAGCTATGCTTAATAGAACTGCTAAGAAATTAAATGATGAAAGAATTAGACTAGAAAAAGAATTTATGAAACCATTTGATGAATTTAAGACAGTTGTAAAAGAAATTACTGAAATGATAAAAGATTCATCAAGTAAGATTGATGAAATAGTTAAAGAAGTTGAGAATAAAGACAAAGAAGAGAAGAAGAGAGCAATTCTAGTAATTTTTGAAAGTGAAGTAAAAGAATTAAAGGATGTTCTAAAATTTGAAAAAATATTCGATGAAAGATACTTAAATAAAACTTTCAAAATTGAAGATGTAGAAAAAGATTTAATAAGCAAATTAGACAAAATAAGAAACGATTTAATTACAATAAGTGAATTACACAGTAAATATGAAACTGAGCTTAAAAATGACTATTTAAACAATTTTGATTTAGGAATGATTATCAGAAAGAATAGTGAGTTAATTCAAAGAGAAGAAGCATTAAAGAGTCAAACAGAGGAAACTAAAAAAGTCATTGAAGAGCAAAAAGAAGAAAAAATGCAAGAAATGGCTGAAACAATAGTTGAAGTAAAAGAAGAAGAGCCAGTTCTAACATTTACATTGAAAATTACTGGTAAAAAAAATCAATTAGTTGCTTTAAGAAAATTCATTGAAAATAATGGTATGAGTTATGAAAAGGTGGCTTAAATGGACATTGATTATAATTTGAAAAATGACATTGAAAAAATAGTGGGTTATAAAATAGAACCATTTGAAATGATAGAAGATGACATTATCAGTTTATTAGAAGATTTAGTTGGTAAATATCGTACTTTGGAAGAAGAACTAGAAAATACTAAACAAGATTTAGAAGACAATTATCGCCCGATACCAATTTCAGAACAAGTTGGTATTAGTGATAGAGATTTTATGTAAAAGAAGGAGAAAAAATGGAAGAAAATAAAGTTGTATTAAAATTAAAAGAATATATAGATTTAATAGAAAAAATAAAAGAACTTGAACAAAAGCTGGAATATAAAGACAAAAATTATGTTGGTATGCTTAACTATGTAAAAGATACTGTAAGAAATGGTGAAGATTATCATATAAAAAAATTTGATGGCAATATAGAAGATACAATGACAAATAAGATTAAAAATTACAATTATAAAAATATTGTGGATAGTTTTATATCTAAAGGAATAATATTTGATTTAGCAATAGAACTAACAGATGAACTTTTAAAAGAAAGGAACATAAACAATGAATAAAATGATAGAAAAATTTAAAAACGAAGATATAGCAGTACATTGCAATACTCAAAAAGAATACGATGAGCTAATGAAATTACTAGAAAAATATGATTTTAGATGGAGAAGTGGAACAATACCAACTTGTTTTAATGCTTTTAAAGTATATGGAGATAAGACTTATATAAATTATAACCTATACAATATCATACCAGGCCTAGGATATGCTGATAAAAAATGTTATGTAATAAAAAAATATGAACTTATAGAATGTAAAGACTTTATAAAACAAGTTAATGCTGAAGAAAGAACTAGTATCAAAGCATTTGATTCAATATTTAAATTTTTGTGTGAATCAGATACCGAGAAAGAACAAGTAGAAAATGAATTTGAACAAATAGAAATAAAACAAGAAAAAACAGTAAATGGCAATTTAATTAATTATGCAGTTATAAATGGTCAAAAGTGTCGTTTATCATTAGTTCAATATGAAATTATAAAAAAATTAAACAGCATTTTAGATTACATCAAGGATGATGAAGACTAATGATAGGTAGTCCTAAAGAAATCTCACAATATTTATGGCAACTTGATCCAAAAAAAGAATATGAAATTAAGGAACATAAAGAAAAGAGAACATTAGATGCAAATGGATACTGTTGGGTTCTTTGTAAAAAGATAGCTGATAAACTACATATCACAAAAGAAGAAGTTTATAGAAAAAATATAAAAGAAATGGGCAAATATGAGATTATTCCTATTAGAAACACAGCAGTAAGTACATTTATAAATGCTTGGACTAAAAAAGGAATTGGATGGATGTGTGAATCCTTATCGAAATCAAAATTCGAAGGATTCACCAATCTAATCGCTTATTATGGAAGTTCAGTATACGATTCAAAAGAGATGGCTTTATTACTTGATAGTATCGTTCAAGAAGCTCAAACTTTAGATATAGATACACTTACACCAGATGAAATAGCAAATCTTAAAAATTTGGAGGAAGTATATGGAAACTAGAAATTATATATTCGAGCCGACTTGTTTAGAAACTAAAATTGATTCTTACAATCAAATAGACACGAAGCAAAGACAATCACAAGTTTTAGAAGTATTAGGTGATGAAATGCTTACTGCAAAAGAAATTGCTATTAGAATGCATGAAAAAGGCTATACAAATAATGATGATAGAAACAATGCCTCACCTAGATTGAATGAACTAGTAAATTTAGGATTTGTAGTAATTTATGGTAAGAAGAAATGTGAATTTTCAGGTAAAACAGTTGCAGTATTTAAAAAAGTCAAAAGCGAAGAAAACGATTATAAAGAAAAGTATGAGAACTTAAAGGTTACGTATGACAATCTAAAAGTAACATATGAAAACATAAAGAATATTGAAGCATTTACAAGAGTAAAAATTACTGAATTAAAAAAAGAAAATGAAAAGTTAAGAAAGGAATTAAAAAAGAGATATGAATAAATTTATAGGACTTGGAAGATTAACAAAAGATCCAGAATTAAGAAGTACACAAAGTGGATTAAAGATTACTTCATTTACATTAGCAATTAATCGTAATTTTAAAAATAAAGATGGTAATTATGATGCTGATTTTCTTAATTGTCAAGCATTCAAAAACACCGCAGAATTTATAGAAAAATACTTTAAAAAAGGCAGCATGATGGCTATCACAGCAAGAGCACAAACAAGAAATTATGACGACAACGATGGTAAAAAAAGATTTGTAACTGAATTTATAGTTGAAGAAGTTTATTTTGCTGGAAGCAACGAAAAGAAAAATGAAACATCAATTGAAGTACAACAAAATTATACAAGTGATTATGATACTGCTGGAAGTGAAGTAACATTAAGTGATGAAGATTTACCATTCTTATAATAGAAAGGAATTAAAGCTATGAAAATTTTTTATAAGAAAGATTTTTATGGGGTTTTGGAAGAAAAAAATAAATTACAAGAAGAATACGAAAAATATAAAGAGAGAAAAAAAATGTAACAAGTATTTTAAATAAAAGATGTGCTGAACAAATTGAACAAATTACTAGTTTGAATGCTAAAATTGAAAAATTGAAAAAAGATAATGAAATCTTAAAAAATAAATTTGTTACACAAAGCGCTTCAAAAGGTGGATTTGTAAAAGAAAATCATAAATTGAAAAATACAATAAAAGAGCTTAACGAAAAAATAAAACAGCAAGAAGAAAAGTTAAGTAAAAGATACATTCTCAAAACAATTAAGCCAGGAAGAACTCCTAATACTTTAAAAACAAGTATTAGGAGTAGTGCTAATGAAAGTAGGGCAATCAAATATGTCAAAGAAAATCTATGAGCCATATTTAAATTTGTTAAGTGCAATATGTAATAGTGATGATGAAAAAGATTATAAAAATAGCTGTATTGTTGTTTATGACACATTTGACAATGAAAAGCCAATTGCTATTTTTACAAAATCTAAGTATTGTGCAAAATTTTTTAATACAAATGAGAAATGTATTGCTGATAATATTTGCAGAGGTAATTTAAGAAAATGTAGATATAAGATTGAAAGAGTTTATTTTGAGGAGTAACAAGATGAAGATATTATCAAATAAGCAGTATTATGATTTAAAAAATGAAATTAAGTGTGCAGAGGATACTTATAATCAAGATGTGGAAGTATTAATGTTTGAAAATAAGGACTATGAACTAAAAATAGACTCAATACATAGTAAGTTAGTTGACATAGTCCTAACTTCTGATATTAAAAAAGATACGATTATTACAAAACTTAAGGAAATAATTAGGCTTATTGAGAAAGGAAAATAATTATGAAATTAAATGAAATAAGAAAAATGAGTGATAAAGATTTAATGAGATTTTTAAATAATGTATCACAAAGAAATGCACAAGTTTGTTGTAAGTGTGGAAATGTAACATTCAAAGAAAACAGAATAGCAATTTATACATACAAAGGTTGTGAAAATAAAAAATTATGTACATTATGTAAAGATTGTTATGTTAGTTTACTAGACTATTTAGAAATAGCGGATAACGATTAGTAAGAAAAGTAAAGAGACGTTAAAATGAAAAAAATAGTAGGAAGTGATAGTAATGAAAACAATAGAAGAAATTAGGAAAACTCCAAACTTATTTATTGAAGCAGAAGCAAAAAATGATGGTATTGGCGGGAAATATTATGATAAATATAGTGGTAAATATTTAAATTTTATATTTAGCTATCAATTAGGTTGGGAACATTTATCTGTATCAATGCCAAATAAAACACCTAGTTGGGATCAAATGTGTGTGATGAAAGATATATTTTGGAATAAAAATGAAACATGTGTTGAGTATCATCCAAAAGAAGAAGATTATGTTAATAATCATAAACATTGTTTGCATATATGGAGACCAGCAGAGCAGGAATTACTTACACCACCTAGTATATTAGTAGGTTTTAAAAATGATGCTCAAAAATATATGATTCTAAAGAATTGTAAAGAGCAAGGAATAAAAATAAATAATTGAAAATATAACAAAAGAGAAAGGGAAAAACAAAGCAATGGATGATGATACTTTAGGAGATTATTGGAGAGATGTAAAACCTATATTAAAACAACAAGCACAAGAAAAAAGAGAAAATTGTTTTAATGATAGATTAGAATATGCAAAGAAAAAATTTTTTGAAAATAATATACCTTTTAAATTATGCAATGTAAGTAATGGACACTTTAATCTATATTGGGGTAAAAATGTAATTATGAGTTTCTGGAGTTATACAGGCAAATTATATATCCCTAGTACAGGGTTTAGTGATAATGTGGGCATTAATAGTTGTATAAAACGATATAAAAAGATAATTGGGAGGATTGTATGAAAAAATTTGAAGATAAAAGTTTAGTAGAAATATTAGCAATGATTATTATATTTGCAATTATGTTGCTAATGATTTTAGGAGTGTTAGGAGTGATTAGATAATGAAAAAGATATTAGTATTAATAGGATTAACAATAGTATTACTAACTGGTTGTACGAGTGCAGAAACAGTGTCATACAACATAAGTAGAGAAAGTGATGAGTTCAAAGTAAAAAGAAGAATCACATTTGTTAATTTAAGAACTGGTGATTACTTATTCACAATGACTGGTAAATGTTCTATACAAGGTGGTAGTAGTGATTTAAATAGTGAATTAGAAGTTGTTTGTAGAATAGGAGAGGATAAGTATCAAAAGCATATGTTATATCTAGCAGAAGAAACAACTTATGTTGTTGAGCAACTAGAAGATTCTGATGTATCAAGATATGATTATGAGTTTATATTTAGACCAGAAGCAATAATTCCTGTTGAGATTAAAACACAAGTGGGTGATTAAATGAAATTAGAAGATTATAGCGAGTATTATATACAAGGTACAGATTACTATTTAATACCTAAAGATGTATTTAAAGAATTATTTAATGAAATGATTAATTGGAAAGAAGAAAGCCAAAAGCAAAAAGAAGTGATTGATAAAGCAACAAATTGGACTATTAAATATCAAACAGAATGGTGTCAAGAAGATGAAGTTATAAGAGATTTAAAACAATTATTAGATATATTAAATGAGGTGTCAGAATGAATAATTATAAAAGCTTTTCAGACCTAAAAGAAGAATTAGGTAACAATTATGATTTTAAATTATATGAAATGGGAATATCTGCATTGAAAGAAATTGAAAATTTACAACAAGAAAATAAACAACTAAAAGAACAATTACAAAATATCAGTAATGAATTTTTAAAGTATGATTGGAAAAATGCAACACAAGAACAAGTTTATAATCAATTAAAAGGTTTGTATGAGAGTATGTTAAAAGAGGTATTAGAATGAATGAATTGAAATATTGTAAGTTTTGTGATAAAGAAAAACCGATAAAAGATTTTTGCAAAAGTGGTTTTGCTATAAAAAATATATGTAAAGAATGTCAAAATAAAAAGCAAACTCAAATATATAAAAATAGTAAAGAAGTAGACAAATTAAAACAAGAAAATAAACAACTAAAAAGTCAGTGGAATAAGTTAAAAGAATATTTACATAATGTTGATGTTGTTATTGATCATAGTGAAAATTATGATGGAAGATTTATTAATTATAATGAACTAGTAAATAAAATGCAAGAAATAGAAGGAAGCGATAATCAATGATAGAGATAATTGGCTGTATATTGATAATTATAATAGGTATTTTTTCTATATATATGATAATTGATGAATTAAGAACTAATTATGAATTAAGAAAAAAGTCTAGAACAAGGAAGTGATAGCAATGTTAAAGATTAAAGATAAAGTAATTAATAATGGATTAAAGGGAGAAATAATTGATATTAAAGAAGCCGACAATATACCTGGAAACCCTAAATTATATTTAATAAAATATCCTTTATTTACATTCAAAAATCCATTTAAAAGAAAACTATGGACATTTGGTTTTGATTTAGAGAAAGTAGAGAGTTATAAGTAAATGGAAGTAAATTATGTACATAAAGACAGTACAACACTTGTACAAGATGAACTTGTTAAAAATGAACTTAATCAAATAGAACTACAATATAATGCTTTAGAACAGCAAAAATTTAATGAACTTTTGAAAGAAAATGAAGAATTAAAGAAAAAACTTGAAGAAAGAACAAAAATGTATCAAAATGCTTATAAATATGGTCAAAGAATGGAAGATGTAACAATTACATTAAAAGCTGAACAAAAAGAGTTTATAAAGGATTTAGAAGGCTATCTTAATTTATTTGATTACGACCAAATAAGTTGTGATATGATTGAAGAAATTTTACAAAAATACAAAAGTATAATAGGAGAATAGATATGAAAGTAAAAAGATTAAAGGAAATTTTAAATAATTTAGATGACAATTTAGAAGTTTTTATTAGAAATTCATTAAACATTTGTGGAACAATAGGAGAATTAGAACAAGTAGAAAAAAGTTTTTATGGTTTTTTAGGTGAAGATATTCCTTGTTTAATTTTAAATACATCTTATAGTAAAAAATTAGAAACAACTGATGAAGAAAATTATATTGACTATATCGAGAGCGATAATAAAAAAATAATAGGAGATGATAAATAATGAAAATTAAAATGATAGATTTGCTGGTAACAATTGCAAATGGAGAAAAAGTACCAAAAAAAATAAAATTTATGAATAGTATTTGGGAATACTGTAAAGATGGTACCATACAAGATTATATAAATAATTATGATAAATGTTTAATGGAATTTATAGCAATTAATAAAGATGGTTTAAATGATGAAGTAGAAATAATTGAAGAGTCAAAGATGATAGAAAAATTAGAATTAGAAAGTGGAAAAATAGATGATAAAGAATTTCTAGCAAAATATATTACACATAATAGATATAAAATCAATGAACTAATAGATGAAATAAACAATTTGAAGGAGAATAAATGAAACAACAAATAAATAATAATAGTGGTATTGATAATGCAAAGTTTAAATTTTCTTATTTAGGAAAATATGTTGAAACTAACTTAGGAAATAAAGGAATTATTGTTGAAGAATATTTGTGTTATCCTGAACCTTGCGAATGGGTATTAGATAATGGCTATGTTTTAAATGAAGCATTGATGTATGAAGAAAATGAAGAATTTGTTGTAATTAACAATTTAAAGGAGAAATAGTATGAGATATTATTATGAATGCAAATATAAAAATGGTTGCAAAGTTGGTGGACATAATTTAGAAAAAATAGAATTTTTTGATAATTATATAAGATTATTGGGAGTTGATATTCTTCCAACAATTTATGATTATGAAGTAAGCCATTGGGGGACACTTTTAGATATGAATGAAATAGAATATATAACAATAAGACCTATGTTAGAAGAGGAGAATGATTAAAATATGAAAAGTGCTAGAGAGCTATTTAAGGAACTAGGGTATGATTTAGTTGAAACTACACCATATATGATGTACTACTATAATGAAGAAAACGATGTTTATATATGGTTTTATAATAAGAGAAAAACAATAGAAATAGTTAATGAATTTACTTTAGATATATTACAAGCAATAAACCAACAGATAAATGAATTTGGTTGGAAATAGAAAGGACTGATAGATAATGAATTTAAAAATATTTACTAAAAATATAGAAGAACAAGCAATTAATCAAATAAATGAATTATTAGAACAAGAAACATTTAAAAATAGTAAAGTTCGTATAATGCCAGATGTTCATGCAGGAAAAGGTTGTGTAATTGGATTTACTGGAAATTTAGGAGAAAAAGTAATACCTAACATAGTTGGAGTAGATATAGGTTGTGGAATGTTATGTGTTGAATTGGGCAATATTGATTTAGATTTAGAAAAATTAGACAAAATTATAAGGCAATATGTTCCTAGTGGTATGAATGTTCATGATGAGAGAAAATATAAATTTTTAGAATTACAAGATTTAAAGTGTTATAGAGAACTGAAAGATACAAAGCGATTAGAAAGAAGTATTGGAACACTTGGCGGTGGCAATCATTTTATTGAAATTGATATTGATGAAGATAATAATAAATATTTAGTAATTCATACGGGTTCAAGAAATTTAGGAAAACAAGTAGCAGAGTATTATCAAGAATTAGCTAATCAATTATGCAACTATAATATTGGTGAATATAAAGAAAAACAACAAGAATTAATTAAAACATATAAAGAACAAGGAAGAAAACAAGAAATACAATCTGCTTTAATGAAATTAAAAGAAAAATATAAAACAGATCATAAGAAAATACCAAAGGATCTAGCATATTTGGAAGGACAATATAGAGAAGATTATTTGCACGATATGAAAATATGCCAAGAATTTGCAATTTTAAATAGAAAGACAATTGCTAATATAATTTTAAAAAACATAATGTACTATCAAGATGATGAAGAACCATTGAATTGCTGGGATTTAAAAGATGATTATTTTGAAACAATACATAATTATATATCATTTGAAGATAACATTGTTCGTAAAGGTGCTATATCTGCTAAAAAAGAAGAAAAAGTGCTTATACCAATGAATATGCGAGATGGTTGTATTATTGGAATTGGGAAAGGCAATGATGACTGGAATTGTTCAGCACCACATGGAGCAGGCAGAATAATGTCAAGAATGCAAGCAAAAGAAACTTTTAATTTAGATGAATATAAAGAAAGTATGAAAAATATTTATACAACATCAGTCAATGAAAATACAATTGATGAAGCCCCATTTGTTTATAAATCTATGCAAGAAATAATTGACAATATCGGAGATACAGTAGATATTATTAAAATAATTAAACCAATATATAATTTTAAAGCGAATGAATAGAAAGGAAAAGTTATGATAAAGAAAGAAATATATCCAAAGACTAAAAGAGTTAGTTGTTCAGGGGATAAGGTATACATTACTGAAAAATTAGATGGGAACAATTTAGTATTCTTCAAGAAGAACGATGAACTATACATTGCTCAGAGAAAGACAATTATTAATATCAATGAGTTAGAAGAAGTAAAAGATAAATTATATAAAGGATTATATCAGTGGTTGTTAGATAATAAAGATTATTTACAAGAACAATTAATTAATGATTCAGCAATATGTGGTGAATGGCTTGGAATGGGTAAATTAAAGTATGATGTAGGAGAGTTTGATAAAAAATGGTATATGTTTGCAAAAGCAAATATAGATGATGAATATAACTTATATAACCTAATATACGAACATGAATTATTTATATATCCATTTGCAAATCAAGAAATACCAAACTTTATAGGTATAGTTCCGGAAATTACTGAACTCATGGGTTTACCAACAAAAGAATTTTTAGATAGCATTTATGAAACTTATACTAATGAAGTTAAAAGAGATGTTGAAGGATTTGTAGTAAATTATAAGAATATTATTTCTAAATATGTTAGAATGAAGAATGGTAAACTCGAAGAGCATTTTGATAGAGGTGAGTAATGAATATATTAAAAGCCAAAAATGAAATTGATAAATTGCAAGATACATTAGAATTGTATTTGCAAAAAAAGAAAATCAATTTTATAAAATCTCAACCAGGGAGTCCAATTATGAAAGATATTATTACTGGTAAAAATGATGGCAAAGCAATATTTGATAAATTTGCACATTATATTATAAAAGATGAAGAACTTGATAGTGAAATATATTCATTGCAAGAAAGTATTAATGCTTATGAAAACTATATCATTAAAGAAATGAAAAGAATTTCTAAGTATGGGGGAAGTGAACTAGTGAGATACTATAGAGATGTTGAAAAGAAAAAGTGGGATGAAATATCAAAATTAACTCATTATAGTTCTAGACAATGCCATAGACTATATGAAAAAGATTTGTAATGTCACAAAATGTCACATTTTTATAAACCAAAAAATAAAGATGTCACGAAATGTCACAAAATTTTTGGTATAATGGTATCATGGAATTATTATATGCGTGAGGTAATATTAATTCTTAAGTTTTAGATCTATGGAATAAAACTGAAAAGGAATCTACAATGATTCTTTTTTATTTGATGGTCATTTAATAAAATTATACTTCCATAAAGAATTTTCTTTAATTTAGGATAATCCTTATTTGATGGCTATTTGATATTTGAATTTTTTAAAGGGAGAAAAAAGGGAACTAGGAAAGATACGGTATGCTAGTTGGAAGGGTTAAGCAGTATCTTTATTATAAGTAACATAGAGTAGATATATAGTTCAGTGGCTAGAACATAAAGTTATCTAGTATGTAGCAAAAACAATAGGACATACATTAATAGACTGAATTATGCTATCGAGCAGAGACACAGGTTCGAATCCTGTTATATCTATTCTATGGTGTTTATAATAGCACCTCAATCATTTCAAATAATGCTATCTTTATAGGTAGCATATTGAGTAAATATATAAAAAGTCGCATGTTGATAGTTAAGGTTAATATGACTTATAATTCACTAAAACACGAAGTACAGGTGATGTGAAATCTATCAAAAGAGTTTAGTTGAGTATTGCAAACAAAACACTAATAAAATCCTTTATATTTATTCAATATGGTGCTTATAAAGGCACTAGAAGTTCTAATTTTATTTGTCTTATTGATAAATAAACATTGCCTTTAATAGGTAATGTACTGATGATATATAAAAGTTATCTAGCATAAGGTTTAGGTTAAGAGTTGAGAAATTAACCACTAGGAAGCAATAATCAGCATAACATTTAGAGTGATTAACTAAATGTCAGCCTTTATATCATTGGTATAGTATCTATTAAAGATATTGTTAGCAACCTTAAATGGTTGTTTTTATTTTAAAATTAATTGTAAAAATGATGGAAGGAGATGATAGCAGTGAGTGCAAGTGATTTAAAACCAATACAAAGCACAGATGAAGCGAAAAGAAAAGGTCGCAATGGTGGAATTAAATCTGGAGAAGTAAGAAGAAAGAAAAAATTGATGAAAGACCAGATATTATTGTTATTATCCTTACCATTTCCAGATGTTAGAGATAAGACTGGAAAGACGATTAGAACTATGTTTAAACAATTAGGCATAGATGATGAGAACATAGATAATCAAATGGCTATGATAATTGCTATGTGGCAAAGAGCTTTAAAAGGCGACTATCAAGCTTTTAATTCATTAAGAGACACTGTTGGTGAAAAACCTAAAGATGAAGTTAGTGTTGAGAATCCTAATGCGACTAAAATATTATCATCTATTTCAAAACAATTAGGTGGTAAAGGTGAATAGTGAATTTCCATTAAGTGAGAAATACATTGATTTCTTAAAATATGATTGTAGTACTGAATTTCTTGAAGGCACTACATTCGCTGGAAAAACAACTGTAGGTATTCCTAAATTTATGTTTAAAGTTGCTAATTATAAAGGAACAAAACCTAGTATTATAGCAGGGCTTGATTTAGGAACAATTGAAAAAAACATTATCAATTCTGATAAAGGATTAATTGAAATATTTGGAGATTATAAAGAAGGTGGATGTGTAGAATACAATCCTAATGGAAAAGGTAAGATAAGTCTTCCACACATACTCTTTCACACTCAAAATGGAAATAAGATAATTTATGTACTGGGATATGATAATAAGGCTCGTTGGAAGAAAGCTTTAGGTGGCCAAGTGTATGGATTATTCATAGATGAGTTTAATATTGCTGATATGGAATTTGTACGAGAAGCATTTATGAGAGCTGATTATAGACTGTGTACAATGAATCCAGATGATCCAAATAAAGAGTGCTATAAAGAATTTGTTAATAAATCTAGACCAATAGATAAATATAAAAATGATGGACCAATAGAATTATTAAAACTGTTAAAAGAACCTCAAGTTGCTGATTGGACTTGGTGGTATTTTACATTTAATCATAATTTAAGTCTAACTGATGAGAAGAAGAAACAAATAATAGAATCTGTACCAGTTGGAACTAAATTATATAAAAACAAAATACAAGGATTAAGGGGAAAAGCTACAGGACTGGTATTCAATATAATTGCTGGTAAACACATAATAAGTGAAAAACAAGCAATGTTTGAGGACTGGAAAGAAGTAGAACCTAAAAAGAAAAGAAAGTTTATAAGATTTGCAATAGGATGTGATACATCTTACTCAAAGAAATCACACGATAAACTTACATTTGAATTTATAGGAATAACAGAAGATAGAAAATGCATTTTACTAGAGGAAGAAGGATACAACAACAAAGACAGAGAAATACCATTTGCTCCATCAGATGTTATACCTAAATTAATTAATTTTGCTGAGAAATGTAAAAGCAAATGGGGATTTGCAAGATACATTTTTATAGATAATGCTGATGCTGGAACAATAGCAGAAGCAAAAAAATACAAAAGAAAAACTGGATGTATTTACATATTTGAAGGCGCGTGGAAAAAAACAAAGAACTTAACGAGAGTTCAATTACAACAGTCTTGGTTAAATACCGAAGACTTTTTAATTGTAGAAACGTGTAAAAATTACATAGATGAAACAAACGTATATAGTTTTACAGAAGATGGGCAACTTGAAGATGGAAATGACCATCATATACAAGGTTGTCAATATGCTTGGTTACCATTTAAGAAATTAATAGGTAACTGGGAAATAATTAAGCAAATGATAAAAGATGCAGACACTGGAGAGTGATAAAGATGGGATGGATGAAAAATATGATAAGAAATTGGTTAGAAATTAAAAGTCCTGATTCAGTACAAATAGATATTGAACAATTAAATAATTATGAAAGCCAAGCATTTATTAATAACATATGGTATAGGGGTGATCCAAATGAAATACAACAACTATATGAACAATTAAATGATAGGCTTGGAAATAAGCACTTTTGGGGCAGCAAACCTACAGTGGGAATGAACATAAGAAAAATACACACTGGATTACCTTCAATGATAGTAGATACATTGGCTGATATTTCTACAGATGACTTAGATAAAATTGAAGCCGGAGATAGACAAGAAGAATGGAATAAAATAGCAGAAGAAAACAATCCTAAAGCATTATTAAGAGATTCAGTAGTAGGAGCATTAGTGTGTGGAGATGGAGCTTTTAAGTGGTCTATTGATACTGATATAAGTCAATATCCAATCATTGAATATTATGATGGTTCAAGAGTTGATTTTGAATATGAAAGGGGAAGACTAATTGCTGTTATATTTAAAACTAAAAAATTAATTAATAAACAAAGATATACACTTCTTGAAAGATATTCAAAAAAAGATATAACTTATAAGTTAGTTAATAAAGAAGGAAAAGAATGCAAGATAGAAGATTATCCAGAATTAATTAATAAATATAAGACAGTTACAAATACTAATGAATTTATGATGGCACTTCCAGTTATGTTTAGAAAATCAAAAAAATATATCGGTAGAGGAAAATCATTATTTGATGGAAAATTGGATAACTTTGATGCCTTTGATGAAGTGTGGTCACAATGGATGCTAGCTTTAAGAAAAGGACAAATTAAAACTTATATTCCTGAATCATTATTACCAAGAGATCCAGAAACCGGGTTATTATTAAGGGGTAGCGATTTAGATAATGACTTTATATCAGTTGAAGAAACAATTTCAGAAGATGGTTCAAGTAAGAATAAAATAGAAACAACGCAGGGACAAATACAATATGAAGCATTATTAAGTACATATATTACTGCATTGGATCAATGTTTAACTGGTTTAATTAGTCCTAGCACTTTAGGAATTGATACAAAGAAGATAGATAATGCAGAAGCAACAAGAGAAAAAGAAAAGACAACGCTATATAAGAGAAATCAAATTGTTGAAGTGTTAACAAAAGTTATAAATGATATGGTTAACATAACATTTAAAGTGTATGATACTATGAATCAAAATGAAATTACTGATATTCAAGGAACTGCTTCATTTGGTGGTTATGCTAATCCTTCTTTTGAAGCTCAAATTGAAACAATAGGAAAAGCTAAAACAAATGGAATCATGAGTATAGAAACTAGTGTAGAAGAACTTTACGGAGATACTAAGGATGATAAATGGAAACAAGAAGAAGTTCAAAGAATAAAAAATGAGCAAGGCATTGTAGATATGGAAGAACCATCAATTGATGATGATTTGGATTTAATTGAAAATGAAGATATATTAAATGCAAAGGTAGGTGATACAAATGATAGAGAGTAAAGAAAAACCAATAAAAGGACTAAAGATTAAATATGATGGTAAGACTTATGAAAACATAACTTATTTTAGCATATCTAATTGGGATGGTAATGAAAGAGTGAGTTTTACTGAGAAAAAAGATAATACAGTATCAACAACAGTTAATTGTAAGTATTCTGATATTAAAATAATTCAAAGTAGTGATAATTAATGAATGATTATAATATCAAAAAATTGTATGAAGATATGGAAATGGAATTGATATCTTCAATGAAAAGAAATTATAAAAGACATCTTAAAGAGGAAGATAAAACTGGATTCAAATATTCTCAATGGCAAGCAGAAAAATTAAAGGAACTAAAAAGGTATCAAAGAGAGAATAAGAATATCATAAGTGGTTATACTAAGGTACTACCTAAAGAAATATCTAAGCACTTAAATAATGAGCTTAAAGAAGGTTCAATTAAAGCAATTAATCAATATAACAAAGTAATGGGTAAGAGCCTAAAACCTAATAAAATAATGAATCACAGTTTTTTTAGAACGAATGGTAGAAAAGTCAATGCTTTAATAAAAGTAGTAAATAATGATTTAAAAACAGCTAATACAGCAGTTTTAAGAATGGCTAATGATCAATATAGACAAGTTATTCATAAAAGCGCTTTTTTTGTTGCCAATGGAGTTTTTACAGAAAAGCAAGCTGCTAATATGGCAACCAAAGAATTAACTGAATTACAAAAAACTAAACTTGCAATCGATGAAGCAAATAAAGACTTCTTAAATAGGGGTTTTAATTGTATAGAATATAAAGATGGAAGAAGAGTAAACATTGCCAGTTATTCTCAAATGGCTGTTAGAACTGCTAGTTTAAGAGCTCAACTAATGGGCGAAGGCGATTTTAGAAAATCTATAGGTAGAGTATTAGTTAAGTCCACTTCTCATGGTGGTGCTTGTCCTATATGTCAAAAGTGGGAGAATAAAATATTTATTGATGATGTCTATTCTGGTGGAACTAAAAAAGATGGGAAGTATATGTTATTGAGTGATGCAATGAAACAGGGTTTTTTGCATCCAAACTGTCGCCATGGATTAACAACTTATTATCCAGAATTAGAAGATATGGAAGATTATACCGATGAAGAATATGAAGATGATGTTAATTGGATTAACAATAGAATAAATGAACTAACTAGTGAGGAATTGAATTATATTAATAGAAATATTAAAAGATTTGATAGGCTAGAAAATGGTTTATTAGCTCCTAGTAATACAAGTAATTCAAAAAATAAAAAAGCAAAATGGGAAATAGCAAAGAAAAAAATAGTTGACTATATTTACGAAATAAAAACAAATGAAAGAACTCCATTGAAATTATATCAACTTCCAAATAAACATTATACACAAATAAAAAATGTTATTAACAATGCTCCTACAACAATGAAAAAAGTATTGAATGATAATATAGATAAATTCAAATTTAAAAATATAAAAACAAGAAGAACAGCAAGATATAACTCTAAGTTTGATTATATAAAAATAAATTTAGAAAAGGACGCTGTTAATTCAAGAGGTAGTTATAAAACTTTGTTCCATGAAATGTCACACAACATAGATAATTTTTTTGGCAATATATCAAATGATAAAGTATTTGAACAATTATTAATAAATGATTTTAATGATGTTTTAAAGAAATATAAAAGATGTTATAATGTAACTGATGATCAAGCTTATAAAGAAATTAGTAAAGCAATGAAACAAAGTCCTAAAATGGGAAGCATATCTGATTTAGTTGGTGGAATAACTAAAAATAAATGTGTAGGAAAATATAAACATCCTGATAATTATTGGAAACATGAAGGAAAATTGACTGCTGAAGCATTCGCACATTTTGGTAGTGCAAGTATTCGAAAGGACATGGAAGAGTTAAGTTATATAAATGATATGTTTCCAAATGCGTATGATTATTTTAAAATGATTGTTAAAAGGAGAATATAATGAATTTTATACAAAAATTAAATGAATTATCTAAAATTGAGAACACTGAACTAGAAAATGAAATAGAAAAAGCAGAACAAGAATATAAAAAAATATTTGGAAATAATGATTACACAAATGTTTTTGATGATGATGCAACTTATTTGGAAAAATTAAAAAAATGCATTGAATTAAAGATTTCATATGATAGTTTATATACTGGTGACTTAGATGAAAATACATTGATATAAAAGGAGAAAATATATGATAGCAATACTAATAATAATTGCTGTTTTTTTATTTTTTATCATGTGTGTATTATCTGCAATTAGGCAAGAATTGGAGAAAACAAGATTAGAAAATAGAGAAATAGTAAACGTATTAAATAAGAGAAAATAATAAGTGCTACTTTATAGGTAGCATAGAGTATATAGTTAGTTATCGTAATTGATAACAAGTCCTAGGCAATTATATATTCTATGGTGCTTATAAACATTAAGTCGATAGAAATATCGACTTTTATTATGCACTAAAATATCGTTTGACCGGTACGAATAAACGGAGTGTGGATGACCTTATCCAACAAGAAAAAGGAGAAAAAATGGAACAAGAAAATGTTCAGACTTCTAATGTAGAAGAAGCAAAAGATACTACAAAGAATGCTAAAGATGAGGGAACTAAAGAAACTGATAAAAAAGTGGAAGAAAAAAAGTACACAGATAAAGAATTAAATGATATTAGTTTAAAAAACGAACAAAAAGCTTTAGCAAAGCAATTAAAAGATTTAGGCATTGATGATGTTGAAAAAGCTAAATCTATTCTTGCAAAAGCAAGAGAAGATGAAGAAAAAAACAAAAGTGTTGATGAAAAAACACAAGAAGCTATTAAGAGAGCTGAAAAAGCAACTCTTGAAGCAGTTAATGCCAAAATTGAGAATGCTTTATTAAGAAAAAATGTCAAGGAAGAAAAAATCACTAGGGCAGTTAGACTCGTAGATAAAAAGAATATTCTTGACAAAGATGGATCATTAGATGAAAGTAAATTAAATACTGAAATTGAAGATCTATTAAAAGATTTTCCAGAACTAATTTCAAAAACTGAGGAAAATAAAAAAGGTTATAAAATTGGTGATGATGGAAAAGAAGAACAAAAAGATGAACTTGCAGAAATGCGAAAAATAATGGGATTGAAATAAATCTCATTTTTTATTGCCAAAAATGGAAAAGGAGATGATTTATAATGGCAAATAATATTACAAAATTCAAAAAGTATGTACCTTTACTTGATGAAGTGTACAAACAAGCTGCGTTAACTTCAGTATTAGATAGTGACTCTTCACTAGCACAAGAAGGAGCTAATGCAAACGAAATCATAATTCCTAAAATTGATATGGACGCTTTAGGTGATTATGATAGAAACAGTGGTTACACAAATGGAGATGTAACATTAACAAACGAAACTGTTAAATTTAATTATGAAAGAGGTAGAATGTTCAGTGTTGATGCAATGGACAATGAAGAAACAGCTGGAATTGCTTATGGTAAATTAGCAAGTGAATTTATCAGAACTAAAGTTGCTCCAGAAGGTGACGCATTTAGATTCGCTACATATGCTGGAACAAGCGGTATTTCAAAAGTTGCAACACCAGCTACTCTATCAACAGGTGCTGATGTAATTAGTGCTTTAAGAGCAGGAACAAATAAAATGGATGAAGACGAAGTAACTTACGAAAGAAGATATCTATTCATTACTCCAACTTTGAAAGGACTTATTGATGACTTAGATAACACTAAATCAAAAGAAGTATTATCTAGATTTGAACAAGTTATTTTAGTTCCACAAACAAGATTCTATACTGCAATAGATATGTTAGATGGTAAATCAAGTGGTGAAACTAAAGGTGGATATAAAAGACATGCAAAAGGCTCTGAAACTGGAGACACTAATGGTGCTGATATCAACTTTATGATTATCCAAAAGGATGCTGTAATGCAATATAACAAACATATTGCTCCAAAAGTAGTTACACCAGAACAAAATCAAACTGCTGATGCTTGGAAGTTCGGTTATAGAAAATATGGACTTGCTGATGTTTATGAAAATAAAGTAGCTGGAATCTACTTACATCATAAAGCAGCACCAACTGCATAATAGGAGGAAAAAATGAGAACTGTTGGATTAATTATAAAAAATCAACCTAAAAAGGATGATAAGAAAGAACCAAAAAATCAACCTAAAAAGGATGATGAAAATGGCAAAGTTCAAGAATAAGAAAACTGGAAAGATTATTGTTGAAAACTTAAACTTTTATATTGATAAATTAAGAAATAATCCTAATTTTGAAGAGATGAAAGAAGACAATAAATCTAATCCTAAAAAAGAAAAAAATAAGATGGTGGCAGAATAGCCATCTAGGAGGTGGCAATATGACACTTTATGTTGATAAAAAATACTATTCTGATGAATTTAAAGGTAATGAAGTACCAATAGATGAAATTGAAGAGTATTTGAGATTAGCACAAGAAAAAATTGATAGTATAACATTCAATAGAATAGTTGCAATAGGATTTAATAATTTAACTAAATTCCAACAAGAAAAAATAAGAGATGCAATTTGTTATCAAGCAGAATATATCTATGAAAACGGATATAATAATGAAGATAATAGAGATGCGTCTTCTTATAGCGTGTTAGATATATCTGTAAGTGTAGATAATTCTAATAGCAATAAAACAATAGCACAAAGGAAAAACATGTCTGAAATGGCTTATGATTATGTTCATAAGACTGGTTTAGATAGAAAACTGAGATAATGGCTAATAAAATTAGTGTATTACCTTTTCCAGACTGGCTATTAAAAACTGATTATTCGCTTATTTTGAATCAAGAAGGGATTTCAGAAGAAGGAAGCCCTCTTGAAAGTATAAAAACAAGCGGAAAATGTATATTCAGTGAAAAAGCTAAAAGAATTATTGACGCAGAAGGTAAACAAATTACTTTGCTTGGAAAAGTTATTATAAAAGGTGATATAGCACCATCATTAAAAAATGTTAGTGATGGTGTTATTACTATAAATGGCAATAGTTATGAGATATATGCTGGTTATAGGCCTAGAAACCCTAATGGTACAGTTCATCATACGGAGTTTGAAATAAAATGAAATTAAATGCAAAAGTCAAAGGTAAGATCAATTTAAAAAATAATGCTATGATCAAACAAATTGCTATTCAGTCATTAGTAGAAACTGCTGATGCACTAAAAAGTGATTTACAAACTAGTGAAACAATGCCTTTTGGAAATGATACGACCGAATATGCTAAAAAAATCGGATATGAAGCCGGATCATTGCAAAATAGAAGCACATTTGTAGATGATTCTAAAAAGAATAGTGGGAAAGTATCAATTATATCAGATACACCATATGCAAGAAGAATGTATATGCATCCAGAATATAAATTCTATAAAGGACACAATAAAAATGCAGGCGGTGAATGGTTTGGACCATACATTAATGGAAATAAAAAAGATTTTGCTAAAAAGAAATTTGCTAAAATTACGAAAGGTAAATTAAAATGACATTAAAGCAATATAAAGATTATTTTAAAGAGAACTTCAAGTGGACTGAATCTATTAGTATAGGAAAAATTGATAAGAACAAAGAGAAAGCAATTTGTTTCTATGATAAAAGAACAAAACCTTATGTTGGAATTATTGGTGGAAATAAAAATAAATCCACAACTATTAAACCTATAACTATTCTATTAAGATATACTAAAAACCAAAATGATGCCGAAATAATGGCACAAAAAATATATGATTTCTTTAATGAGAAGTCATTTTTTATTGAAGAAAAAAGAGTATTCATTCAAATGTTATATGAAGGGCCTATTAGTTTAGGAACAGATGATAACAATGTGTATGAATATTCAGTTGAATTAGATTCGTACAAAGAAAGGTGAGTGATTAATAATGGCTACAGTTACTGTAGGACAATATGCTGTTAGTGAATGCAAAGTTAAAGTTAAAACATCTACTTCAAGTGCTCAAACAGCAGTTTATAGCGAAATTGCAGATTTAGAAGAAGTAAGTTTAACTTTAGAAAATAATACTGAAACTTGGTATTCAATTAAAGATGGTGGATGGCAAAATGCATTGCTAACTGCAAAAGCATTAACTGGTTCATTTAGTGGTAAGAGAACATTAGGAGATGCTGGAAATGATTATCTTGAAAGTTTAAGATATAACATTGGTAAATCTGCTGAAGCAGACTGGCAAATTGAATTTCCAGATGGATCTAAATTAGAATTTACAGCAGTTACTGCTTTAACAGACATATTAGGTGCTGCTACTGATGTTGCACCATTAAGCGGTGATTTAACAGGTAAAGGAAAACCTACATTTACACCAGCTAGTTAATTTAAACAAATAAATAGAGGGTGAAGATTTATAAAAAATCTTTGCCCTTATTTTTTTATATAAGAAAGGAAAACAAATTATGAGAATTATAGATACAGGAATTACAAAAGAAATATTAAGTGGAGATAATCAACCACAATTAAAAATAGGAGATAAACTATACACTGTTGATAACAGACAAAAAACATTTGAAAAGATACAAAAAGTTCAAAGTAATGCAGAATTAAGTGAAGAAGAAAAGACAAATCAAATTTATGAACTTGCTTTAGGTAAAGAAAATGCATTAGAAATAATTGATTTAGATTTACCGGTTGATTATGCTACGTATTTGAGTTTTTGTATTATGGGTGCAATAACTGGAGAAGATCCAAAAGAACTGCAAAGAATTGCAAAAGAACAAGCCAGAAAAAACTTATAGTCCCGGAAAGTTTCTATGATATGGAATATGACCGGGATTTAATTGTATCTAGTTTTGCTCAGCAATATGGAATAAGACTTTACTATGAATATGATCAAATTTCGTGTCAAGAATTTAGACAATTATTGAGCGGGCTAAATGGAGATACACCTCTTGGTTATGTTGTACAAATTAGATCTGAAACTGATTCTAAAAAAATTCGTGAAATGACAAAAAAAGAAAAAGAAATAAGAAACGAATGGAATCAGTTTAAATTAAAAAATAAAAAACAACAAAAAATTGAACTAAAAAAAGAAGATATATCCAAAGTATTTTCTTCAATGTTTAGATAGGAGGTGAAATATGGCAAAATCAACAAATGTAGGTGCAGTTGATGTAGAACTTGGTTTAAATTCTTCTAATTATGATAAACAATTAAATAATAAAATTAAAGGTACTGAAAGTGCTTTTTCCAGTTCATTTGGAAAAATTGGTGCATTGGTTGCTAGTGCTTTTGCAGTAAAAACCGTTGCTAATTTTACAAAAAAATGCATTGATAGTGCAAGCAAGGTTCAAAGCGCATTTACCGGTTTAAATAGTATTGTACAAGGAACTGGAAATTCATTTTCACAAGCGCAAGATTTTATTAACAAATATACTGCAGATGGTTTGGTTTCTGTTGAAGAAACAGCTACTGCATACAAAAATTTATTATCAAGAGGTTATGATTCTTCACAAATTGAAGATGTCCTTAATAGATTAAAAGATAGTGCAGCATTTGGTAGACAAGCATCTTATGATTTAGGTGAAGCAGTAGTTACTGCTACAGAAGGTTTGAAGAATGAAAATTCAATACTTGTAGATAATGCAGGTGTTACAAAGAATGTTGCAAAAATGTGGGATGAGTACGCTAAAAGTATTGGAAAATCTTCTACTGCATTAACACAACAAGAAAAGATTCAAGCTGAATATAAAGGTATTATGAACGAAACTAAATTTCAAGTTGGCGATGCAGCAAATTATACAAAAACATTTGCAGGACAAATTCAACAATTAAAATTTAATTTTAGCCAAATGACTGTTGCGATAGGCAAAGTTGTAACGCCATTAGCACAATTATTTATACCAGTTATAAATACTGCTATTACCGCCATTACAAGACTATTTGAAAAGATACAAGTAATCTTAGGTGTATTTGGTTTAAAAATGCCTAATGTTATATCAAAAGCATCAAATAGTATAACTGGTGTTGGTGAATCAAGCAAAGCTGCTGCAAAAGATGCTGTTAATTCAGCAAAGAAAATGAATAAAGCATTTAGCGGGCTAGATGAAATACACACTTTAAGTTCAAATAAAAATAGTGGTGGTTCAACAGACAATAGTAATTCTGGGGGAGGAATAATTGGAACATCTTCATCCATAGTTACCCCAACAATAGATAGTAGTAGCATAAGTTCATCAGTTGATAATATAATGGCTTTTATAGAGCCATTAAAAAATATTAGCTTTGACAATTTATTAAATGCATTTGACTTATTGAAAAATAGTGCAAAAGAACTAGGAGGTACAATATGGGATGGATTAAAGTGGATTTATTTTAATCTTCTGATACCATTGTCAAAATGGACTATAGAAGATATATTACCAAGTTTTTTAGATATATTAAGTGGTGCATTGAATATATTAAATAAAGCAATAGAAGATGTTAAACCATTGTTTGGATGGATTTGGGAAAGTTTCTTGAAACCTATTGCAAATTGGACAGGTGGTGTAATAACAAGTGCTTTACAAGGTATAGGGGATGCATTGAACTGGATCTCAAAAAATGAAATAGCAATGTCTATTTTAGAAGGAATAGGAATAGCAATAGGAGTAATTGCTGGTGCTATAGCAATTTATAATGGAGTAATGACAGTTTGTAATGTTGTTACTGGAGTTTTTTCGGCAATAATGACAGTTTTAACTAGCCCAATAACTTTGGTAGTATTAGCTATTGGAGCATTAATAGCGATTATTATATTATGTGTTAAACATTGGGATGATATTAAAAATGCTTGTGTTAAAGCATTTGAAACTATAAAAACAACTGTACAAAATGGAGTGGAGAAAGTAAAAAACTTCTTTAATAGAATTATTGATTTTGTAAAAAGTAATTGGCAAGGACTATTGCTTTTTATAGTAAACCCATTCGCGGGAGCGTTTAAATTATTATATGATAATTGTGAAGGCTTTAGAAATACCATAAATAATGTGTTAGAAAAAATTAAAACAGCTTTTTCAAATGCTTTTAATTCTGTTAAAACTACAATTAGTAATATTTGGAATAGTATTCTTAAGATTTTTTCAAAAGGCGGAAAAATTTTTGATGGAATCAAAGATGGTATAGCAAATGTGTTTAAAACGATAGTTAATGGAATAATAACTGGAATTAATAAAGTTATATCATTGCCTTTTAAAAGTGTTAACAAAATGTTGAATAAAATTAGAAATTCAAGTTTTTTAGGCGTTTCTCCATTTAAAGACTTATGGAAAGAAAATCCATTACCAGTTCCACAAATTCCAAAACTTGCCAAAGGTGGTTATGCAAAAGCAAACAACCCTCAATTGGCAATCATTGGTGATAACAAACGTGAAGGCGAAATAGTTTCTCCGGAAAGTAAAATTTACGAACAAGCATTAAAAGCAATTAAAGATTCTGGAACTACTGGTAAACAAGAAATTGAAATTACAATTTATCATAAATATGAAGATGGTAAAACTATTATTCAAAAAATAAATCAAGCACAAATAGATGCGGGCAAGTTATTGTTAGTTCAATAATTTGCCTTTTTGTTTGCTTGGAAAGAAGGTGAAATATGGAAAAATATCAATTTAAAGTAGATGATGTTATGTTTGAAGCAGATGATATAAGTTATGAATATCAACAACAAGACGGCGATAATGCCGGAAGAAGTGATGATGGAACAATGTACAGAGATGTAATAGGGTTGTTAAATAAAGTTAGTTATGATTTCAAAGATTTTCGTGGTGAAGATGAAGTTTCCAAAATATTGAAATTGTTAGAAAAAACAAGTTGTTCTTTATATTACTATGATTTGAAAGAAAAAAATTGGTTAACAAAAAGCATGTATGTGGTTGGTGATGCAATAAAAGTTAAAGCAATAAATAATGATTTTACTTGTGAACCATTCCAAATAAGGTTTATTCAAATGAAAGTTGATGATATCTAATGTATAGTGTTAGTAGCAATTATAGAAATTATATAAAAACAAATCTATCATTAAGCCCTAAATGTAAAATAGTTGTTGATAATGTTACTTATACTGGTTCAGTTATAAAAACTGCTCCTAAAATTTTACATAATTGTGATAGATCATTTGGAGAATTTCCAACCAAAAAAGTTAATTTTGAAATATATAATTTAAATAATAATCTAGATTTTGAAAATAAAGAAATTGTTGTATATAAGGGATTATATATAGATAATCAAATAGAATGGGTACCACAAGGAATATTTAAGCCAAATTCTTCAAATATAACAACCAATATCAGTACAAGAACTATTACAATTCAAGATGCACAAGATAGAACTCAATTATTTGATGTACCTTATGTAAGCACTTTATCTTGGAATAATAATCAAACACATAGTGGCCAAGAGATAGTTGATGATATTTGCACTCAAATTGGAATAGAATTAGCAAATAGTACTTTTAATTGGTCAAGTTATCAATTTAAACAGCCTAATTTTAAAGAGGGAATAACTTGTAGAGAAATAATAAGAAGACTTGCAGAAATAGGTAGTTCAATAGCATTTATCAATAGAGAAGGTAAATTAGAAATAAAATCAAGAACTGCAACAAATGAATTAATAGAAAGAAAGAGATATATTAATTTATCTAAAGAAAATATAGTTGGTCCGTACAACACATTAGTACTTGGAAAAGATGGATATAATGATGATATTGTTTATCCAGAAGTTGTAGAAGGAGACAGAATTGAATGTAAAATACTTGATAATCCATTTGTAGATTTATATAGAGAAGAAATGATAGAAACAGTAGCTTCATATTTTATTGGAACTTCATATATACCGTTTGAACTATCAGATTTCGTTGACGGTTTTTATTTTGATTTAAATGATGAAATAGAAGTAATCGACAAAAATGGAAATCAATTCAAGAGCGTGATTTTAAATTTTGAAACAACAAGTAGAATTAAGTCGAAGATTAGTGCTGATACAGAATCAAAATCTATAACTGATTACAATTTGGCTGGTAGTCAAAAGCAAGAAATGAATCAAGTTAAACTTGATGTAGACCATGTTAAAAATCAAATAAATTCTGTAGTAAGTTCTGTGGAAGATTTAGATACCCAAGTAAATAATAACTATCAAGAAATACAAGAAAAATTTAATGGTTATACGCCAACTTCAAAAATAATAGAAATAGAGAAGAGTGTTAAAAAAATACAGACGGACACCTATACAAAAACTGAAATTAATACAAAACTAACTGATGGTTCAGTTACAAAAGTTCAAACAACAAGTGGTACATTTGATGAGAATGGGATGCACTATCAGAAAACTGGTGCAAAAACTAGTTCAACAATTAACGAAAAAGGTGTATCTGTTGAAACAACACAGAATAACGATGAGTTGTTATTTGCCGGTTATGATGATTTATTAAAAGAATCAATAGTTCGAACTGAAAATCTAACAGTGCGTAAGTATTTCGTATGCGGCAGTAATTCAAGATTTGAAGATTATACAGACGAAGAAGGAAATGTTGGAACAGGAGTGTTTGATATATGAAAAAAATGAAATTAAATATACAATTATTTGCAGTTACTAAAAATACTTCATTTAGTGAAAATGTAGATATAGTAAATAATAAATCTGATTTATCGATAACAATTACATTTAGTGCAAATAACAGTTCAACTTGGTTCAATTCTAAAGCTTTAAAGTGTACATGCAATGGTTTTACGCAATCAGAGAATGTTTCTTTAAGCAAAGGTGGAAAAGTAACTGCAACATTTACTTTTGAAGATATTCAACACAATAATGATGGAAGCAAATCAGTTGATTGGAATTGGTCTATTACAACAGGTACATCAGTACTAGGCACATTAAGAGACAGTGGTACTAAAAAATTAACTACTATACCAAGAGCCAGCGATATCACAGCTACAAACGCAGATATAGGTAGCAGTTCAATTATAGTTATAAATAAAAAGAATGATAGTTTCACTACCACATTAAAATATAAATTTGCCACTCAAACTGTCTATACAACAATAGTTGAAAAAACTGGTGAGAAAACTTATGGCTGGCAAATTCCAACAAGTTTCTATTCGTTAATACCGAATGCTCAATATGGATCATGTTCTATAGAAGCAATAACCTACAATGGTGATACACAAATTGGAGATCCAAAATATGTAGATATAAATATATTTGCGAACGAAACACTTTGTAAACCAGCGATTAGTAATACTTCAATAATAGATACAAATACTAAATCTATTGTTTTAACTGGAGATAACACTAAATTTATTAAATATGTTAGTACTCCGAAATTAACTTGGAATGCAAGTGCTAAAAATGGTGCAACATTAAAATCGCAAACTATAAACAATGTTAGTACAACTAGTCCATATCAAACAAATTGGGCTGATTCATTCAAATTGGATGTTACTGATAGTAGAAATTACACAAGCACTTACAATTATGTACTATCAAATGTTGTAAATTATTTTTATCCACAAATTACTGCGAGTGGTAAGAGAAAAACATCTACTAGTTCAAATATTATTTTAAACTTAAATGGTAAATTCTTTAATGGTTACTTTAGTGAGAATATTAAAAATACTGCTATATTTAAGTGTGAATACAAGAAAAAAGAAGATAATGAATGGACTACTATAGTATTAGAACCAATGATAAATGATGATGGTTCTTTTTCTTTGAAAGATTTTGATTTAGGAGAAATTTGCGATTATCAAGACAATTGGCAATTCTCAATTACAATTACTGATAAAATCACATCACAAAGTTCCAATTTTCAAATAATAAAAGGCGATCCAATTTACTACTGGTATACTCAAAACGGAATAAATTATTTTAGGGTAAAAGGTAAATTAAAAGCCGATACTGAAATGAAAATTGGTTCAAAAAAAGTGTTAGGGTTTAATGAGGTTGAAGGTAGTGAAAATACATATAAATTGATCACTGAAAGAATTACATCAGACTCAATATCTCATAAGATAAATGATAGCAGTTACGAAGATTTAAACATCATACTAAACAAAGGTACAATTTGTGTAAAATCAGAAGATGGAAATAAATCTTACAACGTAACAAAATCTTGGACAAATTATAATATACCTGTTGTAGATGTGGTTAAAAATAATGAAAGCAAATTAACGTTAGAAAATGGTAAACTCGTGAATCAAACCAATAAAACTTTATTGTTATTAGTTTCAGCAAATATATTAGTTTTGCATCCAACAAACGATACTGATAAAGAATTAGCAATTGCAAAAAATGACTCTAATGTTATTTCGGCATATGGAATTTCAGTTGGTACAAAATATTCTTCAATTACTATTTCACCATTTATATTAGAACTTTCACCAGAAGATAAAATTTCACTTAATATGAGATTTGGCGCTACTGGTACAATAAATGTTGCTTCGTCAGGTACATATTTAACTGTAACAGAGTTATAGAAACTAAAATAATTATCAGTATTAAAAAAGAAAGGAGCAAAAATGAGTGAAGAAATAAAAGAATTATCTTCAACAATTTTTCAATATGGCGGGACTGTCATCATGGCTGTTCTTTTTATTGTCTATTTGTTTTTGGATAGAAAAGATAGAAAGGATAAGGAAATTGAAGATAAAGAAGATAAAAAACAAGAAAGGGATGCAAATAATGCAATTTTAAAAGAACTGTCAGTTAGCAATAGAAATATAGCAGAGTCTCTTAACTTGTTAAAGACAAGTATGGATAATACTAATAGCGAATTTAAGCAACACGATGAGAGAGCTATTAAAAGTTTTCAAAACATCCACGATGATTTATTGATCTTAAAAGAAAGAAAGTAGAAAGGAAATGATTAAATATGGAATTAGAATTAATTAAACAAATATTAATAGTAAGTATCGCAGCATCTATAATTAGTACTGCAACAATTCAAAAAATTAAAGAACAGTTAAAGAGCAAAAAATTGCTCTTTTTTACTGGTTTAATATCAAGCGTAACAATTGGCATAACATTTGCATTATCGTTCACTAAACTGTCTGTAATTAATGCCATTTGGGTAGGGCTTATAACTTGGTTAGGAGCTGATGCAATATACAAATCATTTGAAGATAAAATTTTTAAAAAATTTAGTGATATTGAACAAGTAACTGAAATAAAGAGAGATGATCAAGATGAGCTATAAACCATTAACAGCCGAGAATTGTAAAGATTTTAAAAACTTCAAGTATAGCGAGTTTAAGTGTAAATGCGGTAGTAAATATTGTAATGGTTATCCTGTACCATTTAGTTATGATTTAGCAAAGAATTTACAAGCCATTAGAACACATTTTGGTAAACCATTAATTATAACAAGTCCTTTGAGATGTGAAACCTGGAATAGTAAGCAAGGTGGTGTTAAAAATTCTAAACATAAAAAAGGATGGGCATGTGATTTCTACGTTAAAGGTATTAGTTATAATGCTTTAGCAAAGTATGTTAAAACATTACCATATTTTAACTATTGCTATAGAATTAACAAGAATCAAGATGTGATTCATTATGATATTACACCACCTAGTTATACTGAACCATCAAAAGTAGATACTAAAGAAGAACTAATAAATTCTTTAAATGCTCAAATTTCAGACCTTAATAGCAAAATCAAAGAACAAGACAGTCAAATATTAAATTTAAAATCTCAAATAAGCGAAAAAGAAGCTACTATAGAAGAATTAAATAACAAATTGATTGATTCTGCATGCAAACATAAATTGCTTTATAAATGCGAAAAAAATGGTAAATATAAAGTACAATTATTTGAAAATGAAGTATTATATATTGAATCTAATAAGTAATTATTTTATAATTTAAATATGAGTATTACTAAAGAACGTAAAATACAAATATTGAAAAATAAGATTGAATTTTGTGAGAAAACTAAAAAGCATAAAAAAATAAAAAAACAATTAAAAAGAGAACTGGATAAACTAGTTAATAGCTAGCGCTCAGTTCTCTCTTTTTATTTGCCTAAAATTGAAATTTCAGTATGTTTTTAATTCTAAAATTAAATAATTAGAGTAAAATGTATTGCAAAGTGCGAAATGCTGTTATACAATACATAACTAATCTGTGTTATAATAGAAATATAATAAAGGAGGAATTAAGTATGATCAGCGCATTATGTGTTGCAAAAAAAATTATTTGCAGAATGAATGAGACTGGTAAAGAAATAACTCAATTAAAATTACAAAAACTCTTGTATTTTACAGAAGCATATTATATGGCGACCTTTAATAGAAATGAATTATTTAAAGAACAATTTTATGCTTGGACTTATGGTCCAGTGTGTAAAGAAGTTTATGTTGAGTACAAAATGTATTTAAGTTCTCCTATTCCTGCAAGTGAATGTGAAAACTTGCCAACATTTGATAACGATGTAGAAGAAAGCATTTTAATGGTTTGCAACGTTTTGGGAGATTTAACTTCTTCACAATTAATACAATTAACTCATATGCAAGATTCGCCTTGGTCTAAAGCAAATAGTTTTAAAGATGAACGAATTTCAAAAAAAGATACTCGTGAATGGTTTGAAAGTGTATTTAATATATGAATAATAAAAACTTAAATATAAATAGTAAACATCAATTTACTGAATCAGGTGTTAAAAGTGTACTAAAAAATACAAATAATTTTAAAAGTAAATATGAAATAATTGTTAAATCTATCGCAGAAAAATACACAGATGAAATAAAAATTCTTAGTAAAGAATTATCTACTATTTCAAAAATAAAGGATAATTCTGAGAAAGAAATTAAATTTGAAGAATTTGAAAAAAATAAACTTAAAAATCTAGAAAATATTGAATATATAATTAATCCAGATACAGAATTGGTAAAAGATGTTAAAATAATAAATGCATTACGACATTATTATTATGAACTTAATAATAATATTCTTTCCATAAAAAATGAAATAATGGTTAATAAACTTAATGATTATGAAGGAAAAGTTGAAAGAATTAACTTGCTAGAATCCAAATTTGAAAACCTTGGCGCTACTGTTATTTCAATTATATTATCCATATCAATTATAACTACTGCCATAACAGCTATTGAGAAGTTAGAAATAAAAAATATATTGGTATTTGTTTTAAGTTTTGCTTGGTTTGGAATGACATATTTATTATTTGTACATTATTTATTTAATAAAAGTAGGGAAAAGAATAAGGGTGCTGTTGTATTATATGCTGTTATAACAATAGTATGGATTTTGGCTTTATTTTATTCTTGCAAAGGCGATATTGTAGGTACATTTTCAACATTATAAATAGTTAATCTTAAACACATCAATAAACTCTAAATCAGGATAATTACACATAAATAGTAATTGTCCTTTTTTATGCAATGAATCAATTAAATCAGCATCATTATGACATTTTCTATGACACTTTTCACATACAGGGATAAATAACCTATACTTGATTGAATTACTTCTATTTCGCCCGTAAAACACCTCATGAAGATGCTCTTTCTTGCTACCACACAAATAACATACATTTAAATTCTCTGTGAATAATGATGCGGTTCTACTATTTTCTAACTTAGACTGTCTAGTAGTTCTATTATTTAGTGATTTAAATTGTTTATATTCTTTATTATTACATTCTCTATAACAGCTGAAAGATACTTCCTTTTTTAAGAGTGTACAATAACAATATTTTTTATTCTTTTTACTTCTTATTTTGAAATATTTGCAGTTCATTTTTACTTGCAAAAATTACCATAAAATTACCATGAAATGGGTGGAAAACATGGAAAATTACCATTTTTTTGATAAAATTAATAATAAAAAATCCCTTAAAATAAGGGATTTTGTTGATTTTATTGGAGCAGGTGATGGGAATCGGACCCACGTTATTAGCTTGGAAGGCTAGAGTTCTACCATTAAACTACACCTGCATCGCTAAATGCAAGATTCATTTTACTAGAAAAGGGTCCGATTGTCAATATCTTTGAATAAAAAAGTTTAAAATATTAAATAAATTCTAAATAATTATAAATGGTTTAATTTTCTAGACTACTTTTTCTTTATAATAAATATTAATTGTTATATAATATTAATAGGTGATTAGAAATGGACAGAATGAATGAAATAATTGAACTTTTAAATAAATACTCATATGAATATTATACATTAGATAAGCCAACTGTTGATGATGCAGAATACGATAGATTAATGCAAGAATTAATAAGAATAGAGTCTTCACATCCAGAATGGGTAAGAGATGACTCACCAACTAGAAAAATAGGTGGAGAAATAATTTCTGAATTTAAAAAAGTTACTCATGCTGTGCCTATGATGAGTTTAGGAAATGTATTTAATGAAGAAGAAATAAGAGATTTTGATAGAAAAATATCAGAAGTATTTCCAAATCATGAATATGTATGTGAACTTAAAATAGATGGCCTTGCGGTTAGTCTCGAATATAAAAATGGCAAATTCACAAGAGCGGCTACTCGTGGAGATGGAATTACTGGTGAAGATATAACTCACAATGTTAAAACAATCAAAACAATACCACATAAATTAAGAGAGGCAGTAGATTTAGATATTCGTGGTGAAATATACATGCCAAAGAAAAGTTTTGAAAAACTTAATAAATATTGTGAAGAACATGGAGAAAATAAATTTCAAAATCCAAGAAATGCTGCGGCTGGATCAATAAGGCAACTTGATTCAAATATAGCTGCACATAGAGGACTTGATGCGTTTTTATATCATTATCCATTAACTCCATTCAAAACTCATTATGAAACATTAATGTATATGAAAAAATTAGGATTTGTAGTAAATCCTAACATAAAATTATGTAAGAATATTGATGAAGTTTTAAAATATATAGAAGAATGGACTATTAAAAGAAATACACTTCCTTATGAAATAGATGGTATCGTAATAAAAGTAAATGATATTGAAATGCAAAGGGAACTTGGATTTACAGCAAAAGTACCAAAATGGGCTACTGCATATAAGTTTCCGCCAGAACATGTTCTTACAAAACTAACTGATATAATTTTTACAGTTGGAAGAACAGGCCAAATAACACCAAATGCTGTTTTAGAACCAGTAAGGGTTATGGGAAGTACTATTTCAAGAGCTACACTTCATAATGCCGACTATTGCATTGAAAAAGATATACGAATTGGAGATTATGTGTATATTTATAAAGCAGGAGATGTAATACCGGCGGTTGATAGAGTGGAATTATCAAGAAGAAATGGAAGTGAAAAGCCATTTAGTATGATTGAAAGCTGTCCAATGTGTGGAAGCAAACTAGTACAAAAAGATAAAATGGTAGATTATTTTTGCACAAATATTCATTGTCCTGCTAGAAAAATAGAAAGTCTAATTCATTATGTAAGTAGAAATGCTATGAATATAGATGGTCTTGGAGATAAAATAATTGAAGATTTTTATAACTATGGATATATTAGAAAATTTAGTGACATATATAAACTAGATACTAAGAGAGAGGAATTAATAGAACTAGAAGGATTTGGAAATAAAAGTGTTGATTCTATACTTGAAAGTATAGAAAAATCTAAGTCTAATGAATTAGATAGATTACTATTTGCACTTGGTATAAATGGAATAGGTGCTAAAACTGCTAAATTGTTGTGTAAATATTATACGAATATAGATTCATTAATGGATGCAACTGAAGAAGAACTTGCTACTATTAGAGATATAGGGGAAACATTATCAGTAAATATAGTTAACTATTTTAAAGATGAAAAGAATCTTGAGGAGATAAATGAACTTAAAAAACTAGGTGTAAATATGACATATAATGGTAAAACTATTACTGAAAGTGAAGAATTTAAAAATAAAAAGTTTGTTATAACAGGAACATTTGATGGAATGACTCGTGAAGAAATAAAAGAATATATTGAATTACATGGCGGTCTTACAAGTGAATCAGTTAGTAAAAAAACTGATGTTGTATTAGTTGGAGAGAATCCTGGAAGCAAAAGAGATAAAGCGATAGAATTAAATATTCCTATATGGAATCAAGAAAAATTATATGAAATAATAGGGGATACTGGAAATAAAGAATAAAATATTGTATAATATAAAAAAACCAAGGAAGGTGTTTAATTAAATATGGGAAAAAACAAAAAAATAAGAAATAATAAAGTTTTATTAGTATTGTTAGGTATTTTATTAGTATGTATTATAGCAATAGGAATATTATTTTATAAATTCTTTTATGCTGGTGCAGGTGGAACTAAATATGGAAATAGATTAAATGGAATAGAAAATTATCCGTTAAGTTCAAACTTACAAGATGAAATAAAATCATTATATAGTGATAATTCAAAAGTGGGAACTGTAAAAGTGAATACTGAGGGAAGAGTTATTTATGTTGATATAGACTTTAAAGAATCATTAAAAGTTAATGAAGCTAAGTCTTTAGCAGAAAAGGCACTAGAAAAGATAGGAGAAAATAATTTGACATATTATGATGTTCATTTTATACTTACTTATTCTGGTGAAGAAGAAAATGAAAATTTTCCATTGTTTGGAGCTAAAAGTTCTAATAGTTTAAAGGTAGTATGGTAGTATGAAAAATAATAAAAAGAAAAAGAAGAGTATAATAATAGTATTCGCGATAATAATTATATTAGTATCAGGATTTCTTGGTACATTATATTATATAACGAGTACTGTAAATAATTATTCTTATAGTGAGAAAAAATGGATAAGTGAAAATACTGATACAACATACGATGTATATGTAGAGCCATCGCTTCCAATATTTTCTAATAATGGTAAAGGTGTATATTATGAATATTTAAATGCATTAAAAGAGGATACTGGTCTTAATTTAAATATTGTAACTACAGATACATCAAATATAAAACTTGTAAATAAAAATTATGTTGGTAATGATGATATTGTTATATATAAAGATCATTTTATTGTAGTTGGTGAAAAAGATACTGTAAATAAATTAACTGATTTAGGTGGAAAGACTGTTGGTGTTCTTGAAAGTGACAGTGAAACTATTTCATTGTATTTAACAGCATATAAAAATATAAATATAAAAAGTTTTAATTCATATAATGAACTTTCAACTGAATTTGATAATAAATCAATTAGCTATATGATAGTGCCAATGTATAAATATATAAATGATATTGTTACTAATGATTATGAAATAGTATATCATTTAGATGGACTTTATTCTTATTATTGTTTAGAACTTAATGAAGAAGATAATGCTGATTTAGTTAGTATTATGAAGAAGTTCTATTATAGATGGGAAAATAAAGCTAAAAGTAATATAAATGAATATTTTTTAGATATATATTATACAGCTAAAAATTATACTGAAATCGAAAAAGAATCTATAACTAATGAGGACTTTATAGTTGGATATATAGAAAATCTTCCATATGAAGGTAAAATAAGAAGTAATTTTACAGGACTTACTAATACATATTTAAGTAAGTTTGCTGATATGACTGGTGTTACATATAAATATATAGAATATAAAGATACTAAAGAACTAAATGATGCTTTATCTAATAAGAAAATTGATTTAGCTTTAAATTATTATTCTCTTAGTAATGATAATTATACAAGTAGTAGAACACTTGGCCCTACAGAATATGTAGTACTTGCTCATGTAGATAATAATATAGTAGTAAATTCATTATATAGTTTAGTAAATATGAAAGTATCTATGCTTTCAAATATGAATCTTAAATATAATATGGCTAGTAAAAACTTATTTGAAATAAAAGATTTTGCTACTGTAAAAACTATGATTAAAAATATTGATAAAGATTCAATAGTTATAATAGAAAAAGAAGTATATGATTATTATAAAGATTCTTCACTTAAAAATTATAGTATAAGATTAATAGAAAGTGTTAAATTAAATAATTCATTCTTACTTAATAAATCTAATACAGCATTTAATAAATCTCTATTATTAATAAAAGTTTTAGAGTTAACAATTTGTTCTTTTGTGTATTTTTCTTCAGCTACCTTTTTTACTTCCTTTTTGGTTTCTTTTTTAGATGTTTTCATCTTTTTTTACCTCCCCAGTCAAATCATAATTATCCATTTTTATTGTTGCTACATTTTCTTTTTTTATAAATATTTCATAGTCTATAAAAAAGTGTAGAACACCATCCTCTATCTTTGGATGCATTTTTTTTGCTCTTAATAGTGTTTTATCTGTAAGTTCAATATATTCTAAATCATATAGATTATCTATCATATTATTTAGAATTTCAGTATTTCCATCTTCCGTATAACCTATAATTACAAAATTTGCTTTATCCTTGTAAAACCTATCTTGTAATCCTATTTCTCTATTTTCCTCACCATTTAAATACTTTATAAAAAAACAAGGCTTATCAACACCTTGCTGTTGTGCATCCGTGTATATAGGATATTTTTTTTCATATATATTATTAATTTTTGTAGCAAGACCAATTACTATTTCGTTTATAACACTATCAACCATTATTAAAACACTCCTCAATATATTTTTTCATTTTTCTTTCAAGTAATGCCGGAATTTGAGATTCTAGTTCTTTTTCAGATATAGTCAACATATATTTTCCTTCAACCCAAGATGCTTTTAATCTCTTTCCAATTGCAGGAACATATCTTCCAGGTTCTTGTCTATGTCCATATTCGACATAAGAAGCATATTTAACAGGATTTTCAACTATTATAATATAATTATTTCCCATCCTAGCAATTCTTAATGATTTCGCATACGTTGTTGCATCTGGTACTGCTCCCCCCTCTGCTTCAGCTTCAGTATTAGCAGTCCATCCTCTTCTTAAAGTTCCTCCATTTTTTATTGTATATCTTTTTCCATCTTTTACTTCAAAACTTCCCTCACCTACTGGTGTTCTTGGTATAACTTTTGAAAGTAACCTTGCAGCTAATTCTCTTGCTACTTCTTTACAAAACCTATCAATATCTATTTTAGATAGTCTTTCAAATTGTTTTTGTAACTTTTCTAATTCACTAAAATCACACATTCCCCATTTAGCCATATTAAGCCCAGCCTTTCCATAATTCAAGTATAATTTCTTGATGTGTGTCATAAATAGCAGGTTCGCCACTATTTTTATATGCTGTGGTTCTACCTCTTCCTGTAACAACAATTTTGCTACCAGGTTTAATTACTAATTCTGGTGCTATGAATAATTTTATTTTTGAAAATTCCACAAAGGTTTATTTTGGAAAGGGGTGTGTGAAGGAATATCTGGTGTGCCTGACAGAAAAATATGGCGAACGTGTCATGCTCTGCTATGGCGGTGGTTCCATTAAGAAGAATGGGATTTATGAAGAAGTAACAGAGAAATTAAAATCCGCAGGGAAAAAGGTCTTTGAATTTCCGGAAATTATGGCAAATCCAACGTATGGGAAAGTTCTGGAGGGAGCCAAATTTGCAAAAGAGAACGAAATTGATGTAATACTTGGTGTCGGAGGCGGTTCGGTCATGGACTGCTGCAAGGCGATTTCTCTTGCAGCAAGGTATGAAGGCGATGTGTGGGCGGATTTTTGGGCAAGGCCTGGCATCATTGATTTTAAGCCGCTGCCGTTAGGGGTTATTGTTACGGTGGCAGGAACAGGAAGTGAATGCAATGGCGGCGCCGTGATTACAAATGAAGATTTGAAAGTTAAGACAGGAAGGGATTATCCACAGTGTAATCCCAAATTTGCCCTGCTTGATCCGGAATATACCTACAGTGTTCCAGAGTTTCAAATGGTTTCCGGCGGGTTTGATACCTTGTCCCATATCATGGAGATTTATTTCAGTGAGCCGGATGAGGATAATGTTTCGGATGACATTGCGGAGGCACTGATGAAGAATGTGATCCGCAATCTGAGGGCAGCAGTTGCCAATCCAAAGGATTACACAGCCAGAAGCAACTTAATGTGGGATGCCACGATGGCAGAGAACAGAATCATTAAGCTGGGGAAGAAAACGGATTTTGAGTGCCATCAGATGGAACATCAGCTTGGAGCTTATACAGACTGCAATCATGGTGCCGGGCTTGCTGTTCTGCATCCGGTGTATTACCGCCATATTTACCGGAGCGGGATTGAGAAATTCAGAAAGTTTGCCGTCAATGTATGGGGGATTCCGGCGGATGGGAAAAGTGATGAGGAAATAGCAGGGGCAGGAGTGGAGGCATTGGCAGATTTTATCAAAGAAATCGGCATGCCGACTACCCTGAAGGAACTTGGGATTGATGAGACTGTGGACTTAAAGGAAATTGCGGATTCCTGTGCGGTTGTTCCGGGCAGTTACAAAAAGATGACGCATGAGGAAATTCTTGAAATATTTCAGGAGTGTGCAGGGGGTAATTGATGGAGCAGAGGAAGAAACATAAAAAGATATATCTGATTGCAGGGGTGGTGCTTGCAGCGGCACTTATTGCCGGGTATTTTTTCGTGCCTTATGCAAAGCGGATGTCAGCAATGATGTTCTGGAAGTGTTTGATGATGATGTCACAAATGCGGCCGGGGCGGTGTCAGAATGGCTGAAATCTTTGCATTAAAAATATAACAATATGATGATTGAATGAAAGGAAAGGTGAATGATATGAAAAAAAGTAAAACAAATGTATTTCGTATACTGTCGGTAATTCTTATGCTTGTTATGGTGGTATCTGCTGTGAATGGCAACACAGTAAGTGCAAAAACGGCCAAAGCGAAAACGGGTAAAAAGAAGAATGTTGTGGTACTGTATTTTTCCGCAACAGGAACGACAAAAGGGGCGGCACAGAGGATTAAAAAAGCAACGAAGGGCAAGATGATTTCGATTAAAGCGGCTGATCCGTATACAGCGGCTGACCTCGACTATGGTGATGATGAAAGCCAGGTAACAAAGGAACATGAATCGGCAGGCAGCCCTGCAAAGAGCAGTGTCCGACCGAAAATTTCTAATCTGAAATCCATAAAAAAGGCTGTAAAAAAAGCGGATGTCGTATATATCGGTTACCCGATCTGGTGGGGAGAGGCTCCGCATATTGTCTATACGCTGGTGGAAGGAGTAAGCCTGAAAGGAAAAACAGTAGTTCCGTTTTCCACGTCCATCAGCAGCGGGCTTGGCAGCAGCGCCAAACATCTAAAGACAAAAGCGAAGATTTCATCGAAAATGAAGTGGCTGAAGGGGCGCAATTTTTATGATATTCCGTCGCAGAAAACAGTCAACAAATGGGTAAAAGGGTTGAAATATTGATGATTGTGCATATGTAATATTTGTTGTATGAGGGAGGCGTAAATATGCAGGAGAGAATATTAGGTAAGGATTTGAAGGTATCTGCGGTAGGGCTTGGCTGCATGGGATTTTCCCATGCTTATGGGATGCCGACAGAAAAGAAAGAAGCGGTTTGCCGGATACAGCAGGCAGTGGAGATGGGGTATACCTTTTTTGATACGGCAGAGGTATATGGAACACCAGAGGACCCGCATCAGAATGAGGTGCTGGTGGGTGAGGCATTGAAAAACTGCCGGAATAAGGTAGTGATTGCTACAAAATTTGGTATTCATTTTGATAGGGAAAGCAGTGCCGTAAATAAGCCGCTGGTGCCGGATTCCCGGCCGGAAATTATTCGGGCTTCCGTAGAGGCATCCCTGAAAAGATTGAATACGGAATATATTGACCTGTATTACCAGCACCGTATTGATCCGGCTGTTCCGATTGAAGATGTGGCGGGGGTTATGGCTGAATTGATACAGGAGGGGAAAATCACGCATTGGGGGCTGTCAGAGGCATATGAGGAAACGATACGGCGTGCCCATGCTGTTTGTCCTGTGACAGCGGTTCAGAACCGTTATTCCATGATGGCCAGATGGTATGAGGAATTATTTCCGGTATTGGAGGAACTTCATATTGGGTATGTGGCATTTTCGCCTCTTGCCAACGGATTTTTGTCGGCAAAATATGGAAAGGATGCGAAGTTTGACGGAGTATACGATTATCGGAGCATGATGCCGCAGTTTACCAGTGAAGCGGTTGATAAAAATAAAGAACTTTTAACATTACTTCACAGAATGGCAGAGGAAAAGGAATCGACTCCGGCTCAGATTTCCCTTGCGTGGATTTTATGCAGAAAGCCATATCTGGTGCCGATACCGGGCAGCAGGAAAGAAGAACGGCTGAAGGAAAATGCAGGAGCAGCAGATATCATTTTGACAGCCAGTGAGATGACAGCATTGGATGAGGCATTGGAAACTATGGAAATGTCAGATGTATTTGGAGGCTCCAAAATCAAAAAAAGATAGGAGATTTGTATATGAGGAAATGGTCTGCAATATTTTTTAGTATTTTGCTGGTACTTAGCCTTTCTGCCTGTGGGCAGGCGGATAAAGACAATGAAACTGGGAATAGAAATAGTCAGGTATCAGCAGAAAAGAACAAAAACAATACAGGCAGCACATCAAGCAATACCCGTGTCCTGATTGCCTATTTTACAGTGCCGGAGGATGTGAAAACCTCCGATAACGATGCCATTGCCGGAGCAAGCATTGTGGTTAAGGATAGTGAGAAAATGGGCAATACGGAATATGTTGCGGGATTGGTACAGAAAACAATCGGTGGAGACCTGTTCCGGATTGAAACAAAAGATGCCTACCCATTGGAACATGATACGCTGGTAGATCAGGCGGCAGAGGAGCAGGAAAAAGAGCTGCGGCCGGAATTGTCAAATCATGTGGAGAATTTTGAACAGTATGATACGGTAATTCTTGGTTTCCCAAATTGGTGGGGAGATTTACCTATGCCGGTGTACTCTTTTTTGGAAGAATATGATTTTGCAGGTAAAACCATTATTCCTTTTGTTACTCATGGTGGCAGCGGTTTTTCTGCCACAACAGATACCATTTCGCAGTTACAGCCAGACGCTCAGGTTAGTGACAATACACTTTCCCTGTCAAGAGAGGATGTGGCAGATGCGGAAGATGAGGTAAAGAAGTGGGCGCAAGGATTGGGATTACAATAAGTATCTAAATGCCAATAAAATATACAGACAGGGAGGATTCATATGAAGGTAAATAATAAAGAAGAATTTGACAAACAGAATATATTTGGGAAGGGGGAGGCCAATACGGCATTTGCTGATTATTTTATCGGAAATTCTTTTCTGAATCCGCTTACCCATCCGGGGGAATGTGCCGTGTTTCTGGCAAATGTTACATTTGAGCCAGGATGCCGCAATAACTGGCATATCCATCATGCAAAAAGCGGCGGCGGGCAGATGTTAATTTGTACGGCGGGAAGTGGCTGGTATCAAGAGGAAGGAAGGGAACCTGTCAGTCTGGAGCCGGGAATGGTTATTATGATACAGCCGGAAGTGAAACACTGGCACGGAGCGAAAGCAGACAGTTGGTTTAGCCACATTGCAGTGGAGATTCCGGGTGCTGATACGAGCAATGAATGGCTGGAAGCGGTCAGTGATGAACAGTATGACAGTCTCGGTAAATAATCGTTTATATAAGAGTATGGCAGGAGGATGTAAAAATGG
>ERZ779851.313-NODE-313-length-49091-cov-4.747063_pt1 | contig 49091 bp, 41 predicted proteins | sample MGYA00511094_ERZ779851 | MGnify/ENA primary metagenome ERZ779851 (study PRJEB29588, sample SAMEA2155512) | human gut metagenome | biome: human gut; feature: human-associated habitat; material: faeces | place: Denmark | collected 2008/2010 ...
AACATAATGGTATTCGACACCGAGGTTTACTCCAACACCGGCGGCCAGGCTTCAAAATCCACTCCCACGGGCGCGGTTGCGCAGTTCGCGGCAGGCGGAAAGCCGATCAAGAAGAAAAATCTTGCCGAGATTGCAATGTCATACGGATATGTCTATGTTGCACAGGTTGCTTTGGGCTATGATATGAATCAGACCGTCAAGGCGATCAAGGAGGCTGTAAGCTATCACGGCCCGTCTATCATAATCGGATATGCACCTTGCATAAATCATGGTATCAAGGGCGGTATGACAAACACTCCGAACGTAATCAAGCACGCCGTTATGTCCGGATACTGGCACACCTTCAGATTTGACCCGAGGCTTAAGGCCGAGGGCAAGGTTCCGTTCCAGATGGATTCTAAGAATCCCACGGAATCATACAGAGACTTCATAATGAATGAAGTTCGTTACAGCTCGCTTGCGAGAAAGTTCCCCGAAAGAGCGGAAGAGCTCTTCCGTGAGGCGGAACAGCAGGCAAAGGATAAATACGAGCATTGGACCAAGTACGCAAAACTTTTTGAGTAATTAAAAAAGGAAAGACGCGCCGCTTGAAGCGGCGCGTCTTTCTTAAGGAGATAAAAATGGCGAAAAAATACGAAGCCACAATTAAGGCCTGCTTTATAGGCTACATAGTTCAGGCGATAGTAAACAACTTCACGCCTCTTTTGTTCATAAGGTTCGGAACGGAATATAATATTCCGCTTTCTGAAATAACGATGCTGATCACGGTCAATTTCCTGCTTCAGCTCATGATGGACTTCGCGTCCGCCTTTTTTATTGACAGGATCGGTTATAAGGCTTCGTGCCTTATAGCGCATGGCTCTTGCGCGGCCGGACTCATCGCTCTTGCTGTTTTGCCGGGAATGTTTGCAAATGCATATATCGGGCTTCTTATAGCTGTTTTGATGTATGCCGTCGGCGGCGGACTGCTCGAGGTTGTGATAAGCCCGATGGTGGAGGCGTGCCCGAGCGAGCATAAGGATAAAACGATGAGTATGCTCCATTCGTTTTACTGCTGGGGAACAGTTATTGTTATCGCATTTTCCACGCTGTTTTTCTATTTTTTCGGCATCGAAAACTGGAAGACGCTTTCTCTCATCTGGGCGATCCTTCCGATATTAAACGGTATTGCATTTATTTTTCTTCCCGTCTGCTCATTGGCAGATGGGGACGAAGATGGGCTTTCGCTTAAAGAGCTTTTTAAGACAAAGGCATTCTGGCTTTTTGCGCTTGTCATCTGCTGTGCCGGCGCGAGCGAACAGGCAATAAGCCAGTGGGCATCCGCTTTCACAGAGCAGGCACTTGGCATTTCTAAAACGGTGAGCGACCTTGCCGGGCCACTGCTTTTCTCCGTTTTGATGGGAATATCCAGAACGATCTACGGAAAGTTCGGCGAGAGGATCGACCTTGATAAAATGATGGTAGCGAGCGGCGCACTTTGCTGTGCTTCGTATATGCTGGTGTCTCTTTCACCGTCGCCGCCTCTTGCACTTTTGGGAATGGCCGTCTGCGGATTTTCAGTCGGCATCCTGTGGCCTGGAACATACAGCAAGGCGGCGTCAAAGATCAAAGGCGGCGGAACGACGATGTTTGCGTTTTTGGCGCTTGCCGGCGATGTCGGCTGTACGGGAGGGCCGACGTTTGCGGGGAAGATCGCCGGACTTGCCGGAGATAATCTTAAGACCGGAATCTCTGCGGCAGTGGTTTTCCCGGCGATTTTGACAGTCGCGCTTTTGTTCACTGCGGGAATGAAAAATAAAAAATATGACAGATAGTGTAATTTACGCTATCATTATATAAATAGGAGTGATTTTAGAAAATGAAAACAAAACTAACAAAAAAAGAGCTTGTATTTATTGCAAGCATGCTGTTTGGGCTGTTTTTCGGCGCCGGAAACCTTATTTTCCCCATATATATGGGTCAGCTTGCAGGAAGTAATATGTGGAAGGCTGTAATAGGATTCTTAATAACGGGAGTAGGGCTTCCGCTTCTCGGCGTGACGGCGATAGGGATAAGCCGGAGCGACGGACTTATTGAGCTTTCGGGCAAAGTCTCGAAGGGCTACTCGGTGTTTTTCACCTGCGCACTTTATTTAACGATCGGGCCGTGTTTTGCAATCCCGAGATGCGCGACGGTGCCTTTCACGGTCGGTATCGAGCCGCTTTTCGGAGGGAACGGAAACGCACAGATAATGCTCGCTGTCTTTTCGCTTATATTCTTTATTGCGGTGCTTGCATTCTCGCTTTTCCCCGGCAAAATTTTAACATGGGTCGGCAAAATATTAAACCCGATATTCTTGATTTTCCTGGGTGTTTTGGTCATTGCGGCACTCGTTAATCCGATGGGCGCTATCTCCGAAATCGCGCCTGAGGGCGACTATGCCGCAAAATCGTTCGTAACCGGTTTTTTTGAAGGCTACAACACGATGGACGCACTGGCAAGCCTTGCGTTCGGAATCATTGTAATCAATGTTATAAGAGAGCTCGGCATAACCGAGCCTAAAGCGGTTGCAAAAAACACCGTCAAGGCCGGCGTTTTCAGCTGTCTTATAATGGCAGTCATATACGTTGCAGTAACGCTTGTCGGAGCACAGAGCCGCGGCCTTTATGAGGTATGCTCGAACGGAGGCGAGGTTTTCGCCATCGTTGCAGAACACTATTTCGGTGCGGTCGGAGCAGTCATTTTGGCGATAACTGTAACATTCGCGTGCCTTAAAACAGCGGTTGGGCTTGTTACGAGCTGCTCGGAGACATTCTGCGAGCTTTTCCCGAAATTCCTTTCGTATAAGGCATGGGCGGTTATTTTCAGCATTGTATCGTTCCTGGTTGCAAACCTCGGCTTAAACTCGATCATCGCATATGCCGTGCCGGTATTGATGTTCCTCTATCCTTTGGCGATAACGCTCATTTTACTGGGACTTTTCGGCAACTTTTTCGGACACAGCAAATATGTGTACGGATTCGTTACAGGGTTCACATTTATTGCGGCGATACATGACCTTTTGAATGCACTCTTTAACGAAGGCTCGTTTATCGGCGACAGGGTGCTTCCCGTGATGAAGAACGCGTTGCCTTTGGCGGATCTCGGACTGGCATGGGTTTTACCCGCGGCAGTCGGATTCGTGATCGGATTTATCGTTATGAAAGTAAAGTCTGCTGATGAGGTGGCAAATGAAGGCACAGCGAAATAAGACGATCGACTTTTCCTTGGAAGAGGGAAAGCCTTACCTTGAAAAATGCATTTACGTCACGGAAAAGAAGTCCGTTCCGGAAATTATAAACCGAACAATAAACGGCGATACGCTAAGCGTTACGTCGTTTTTGCCGCATAAATTTGTCGATCTTCTTATCGCAGATCCGCCCTATAATATGGATAAGGATTTCGGCGGCGGTAAATTTAAGAAGATGACGGAATCCGAATATGCCGGGTATACGAGAGAGTGGATAGAGGCGGTTCTTCCGCTCCTCAGCGACACGGCCTCCGTCTATATCTGCTGTGACTGGCGGACAAGCATCGTTATCGCCGATGTTTTAAGAGAATATTTTCTCATTCAGAACCGCATCACATGGCAGAGAGAGAAGGGCAGAGGACGGAAAGAAAACTGGAAAAACTCGATGGAGGACATCTGGTTTGCCACAGTCTCAAAAAAATTCGTTTTCAATGTGGACAGTGTTATGATGAGGCGGCGCGTTTTAGCGCCCTACAGAGCGGACGGCAAACCTAAGGACTGGGAGGAGGATGGCGGCGCAAAATTCCGCAACACCTATCCTTCTAACTTCTGGGACGATATTTCGATTCCCTATTGGTCGATGCCGGAAAACACCGCGCACCCGACGCAGAAGCCGGAAAAGCTTTTAGCAAAGCTGATACTCGCAAGTTCGAATGTGAATGATGTGGTGTTCGATCCGTTCCTGGGCTCGGGCTCAACATCCGTCACGGCAAAAAAGCTCGGCAGGAGGTATCTGGGTATAGAGAAAAATCCGCTCTACTGCGCGTGGGCCGAAAAAAGACTTTCGGACGCAGAGACGGATAAAAAGATACAAGGTTATTCCGACGGCGTTTTCTGGGAAAGGAACACACTTTTGTTTCAAAAGAAAAAAAATAATGCAGACTGATGTCTGCATTATTTTTATTTTTTCCATGTGCGCGGAGATAAGAGCATCAGCATCGGGAATATCTCGAGCCTTCCAATCAGCATATCAAGTGCCAGAACAAATGTTGAAAGATTGGAAAATATAGAGAAATTTTCAGCAGGTCCGACCTTGGAAAAACCGGGGCCGATGTTATTTAGAGCCGAAGCGACTGCGGTGAAATTCGTTTCGAAATCAAAATTATCAATACTGATAATTAAAATTGACAATGCGACAATTAAGAGGTATGCCGCCATATAAACGTTGACCGCACGGAGCGTTTCATGCTCTATGACGTTACCGTTCATTGTAATTTTAAGCGTGCTTTTCGGGTGTGCGGCGATTCTGATTTCCTTGAAAATGCTCTTGACCAGGATCACGATTCTGGAAACCTTTATTCCGCCGCCCGTACTTCCGGCGCACGCACCGATGAACATGAGCGTCAAAAGAATAGCTTTGGAAAGCGACGGCCATGTGTCAAAGTTTGCCGTTGCATAACCTGTTGTTGTCATTAGCGAGGCAACCTGGAAAAATGCGTGGTGAAGAGCCGTCCATATATTTGCGAAAAGGTGGCGGCAGTTAAACGCGATAATTATTGCCGAGGTGAGCACGATGCCAAGATATGTCCGAAGCTCGGTCGACTTTACGGCCGACGAGAATTTTTTAACTAAAAGAAGATAATAGATCGAAAAATCGACTCCGAAAATCAGCATAAAAACTGTCACAACGTTCTGAATATACGGCGAATAGTCTGCCATGCTGGAATTTTTAACGCCGAAACCTCCGGTGCCGGCCGTTCCGAACGTTGTCGTCAACGCGTCAAAAACACTCATTTTGCCGATGAGCAGAAGAATGATCTCAATTACCGTGAAGGAAATATATATGCTGTAGAGTATCTTGGCTGTGGATTTGACCTTCGGTACAAGCTTGCTGACAGAGGGGCCGGGGCTCTCCGCCTTTATTAAGTAAAGGTTGCTTCCTCCGAAAAGGGGAAGAAGGGCAATCAGGAAAACGATGATTCCCATTCCGCCGAGCCAGTGGGTAAAGCTCCTCCAGAATAAAAGCCCTTTGGGCAGAGCCTCAACATCGGTAAGTATTGATGCTCCGGTCGTCGTGAAACCGGACACGGTCTCAAAAACAGCGTCCATAAAATTCGGGATATAGCCCGAGATGAAGAACGGGAGCGCGCCCATGATACTCAAAACGACCCAGCTTAACGCGACCGAGGTGTAGCCCTCGCGCGAATACATCGAAATGTTTTTCGGCTTTTTGACCGTGAATGCAATGCCGAGCACGGCCGTCAGTGCAATTGAAATAAGAAAGGGGACGGGCGATTCACCGTAGCACAGCGAACAGATGAGCGGCAGTATCATGGCTGCGGCCTCAAGATTTAAGACCCATCCCAGAGTATATAAAATAATTCTAATGTTCATACAGGCCTCTCTTATTGCAAAATATCATTTATTGAATTAAAGCCCGAATGTGTTGTCACAACTATGACCGTATCATTTTGCATGATCTCGTCATGGCCTCGGGGAGTGATGATCTTTCCGCCTCTGTTGATGCACGCGATCAATATGTTGTCCTTTAAGTTGAGTTTTTCGATAGTGGTGCCGGTAACGGGCGAGTTTTCCTTGATTCTGAATTCAAGCGCCTCGGCCTTTCCGTCGAGTATTAAGTGCATTGTTTCAATGTGACTGCTCGGCGAATTGGTTCTCGCGCGGACAAAACGCACGATGTATTCGGCGGTAATGTCCTTGGGATAAATAACGGTATCTAAGTTAAGGCTTGCCACAACGTCGTCATATTCGATACGGTTGACTTTGGTAACAAGCTTCCCGTTTGTCTTGCTTTTTGCAAAAAGCGTCAGCATAATGTTCTCTTCGTCAATGTTGGTCATAGCGACGAAGGACTCGGCATATTCGATGCCCTCCTCCAAAAGCACGCGGCTTTCCGAACCGTCGCCGTTTATTATGGTCGCCTTGGGAAGTGCGCGGCAAAGCTCGTCGCACCTTTCCGGGTCTTTTTCGATTATCTTTACCGAGATGCCGGTCTGTATAAGCTGCTGGGCAAGGTAGTATGCCGTTGCGCCGCCGCCGACGATAATGGTGTCCTTAACGCTGTTAGTTTTAAAGCCGATCTTCTTAAAGAAATACACTTCGTTGCTTATCGAGCTTAAAATGCTGATATAGTCTCCGGACTTTAAGACAAAATCACCGCCGGGGATGCGTATGTCGTCGCCGCGCTCAACGCCGCAGACTAAGATGTCGCAGTTTAAGCGCGAGGAAAGATCGGCGATCTTGATGTCATTTAATACAGAGCCTTCGGGAATGCGGAACTTTAATATCTCCACACGGCCCTTGGCAAAAGTATCGATCTGAATGGCTGAAGGGAAACGGAGAACCCTTGCGATCTCGTTTGCCGCCGCTTGTTCGGGGTTGATCACCATGGCGAGGCCGAGATCCTCTTTGAGAAGCGGAATCTCTTTTGAATATTCGGGCCGTCTGACTCTGGCAATCGTGCGCAGGCTTCCGAGTTTCTTTGCGACAAGGCAGGTCAAAAGGTTAAGCTCGTCAGACCCTGTCACGGCGATCAAGAGGTTGGCGGACGCTATGCCGGCCTCTTTTAATGTGTCCTGACTGACACCGCTTCCGACAACGCCCATAATGTCATACTGGCTTATAGCGTCCTGAACAGTGGAATATTTGATGTCGATGCATGTTATGTTGTGCTCTTTTTCCTGACTGAGCTTTTCGAGCAGTTTGAGCCCGACTTTGCCGCAGCCGACAATTATAATGTTCATATCATTACCTCTCTTATTCAATCGAATATTATAGCAAAGGTGAGGCTAAATGTCAAGATTTGGCGCCGGATTAAAGGCCGAATCGTATTCTTTTTCGGCGATAGCCTCTTCGCCGCCTGAAGTGAACATGGCCGCGGTGACGGCGGGATCGGTTTCGGGATCCTGATATTCGGTGATCTTATAGGCGATCGGGCTTTCTTTAACCGTGTTATCGGAAAGCACAACATCGCGCTTTTCTTCATAATAGTATGCGGCGCCGTTTTTGACATAATCCGTAAATGCCGCATGGTAAATTCCGGTATCGGGATCTTTGTATGTCGATACCGTGTCGCTCCACGAAATGTCGGCAAGCGAATCGCCCTCCGAAGCGGCATTTTTATATTTTATGAGCTCTTTTCCGTCCCCGGAGACCCCGAAAATGTTATAGCTTGTGTAAAATCCCGTTCCCTGAATGGATGCCGCAATAATTTCAAGGCGGCCGTTGTTATTAAGGTCGCACACGGTGTAGCTGACAGGGTCAAAACTGTCAAAGTCGGTTATCCAGATGTTTTGGTTCTAGCTGATCAATTTTAACTGGCTCTCGCGGCTTAAATGATCCGTGCCTTTTGTGCACGATGTTATAAAAAGCATGGCACATATTAACGGCAAAAACTTTTTCATAGCTTCATTTCCTTTCTTTTAGACCAGTATAGCATATAAATCATTTCATGGCAAGCAATATTTAGGGAAAATTGATACTTGATAAGAAGAGCATTGTGTGCTATAATTATCATATGATTAATAATACTGTAGGAGGAATTATGGAGAAGGAATTCGTTTTAATACTTGACTTCGGCGGTCAGTACAATCAGTTGATCGCGCGCCGCGTCAGGGAAGAGAATGTCTATTGCGAGGTTCATCCTTACACGATGCCGTTTGAGAAGATCAAGGAGCTTAACCCCGGTGCTATTATATTTACCGGCGGCCCCAACAGCGTTTATTTAGATGAGTCGCCTAAGTGCGATCTGAGGCTTTTTGCCCTGGGAATTCCGATCCTGGGTATATGCTACGGTGCACAGCTTATGGCATACTCGCTCGGCGGAAAGGTTGAGACCGCGCCCGCAAGAGAATACGGTAAGATCGAGATCAACTATTCCGACAACGTATTTTTTAAGGATGTGGATAAAAAGAACATCTGCTGGATGAGCCATAATGACTATGTGTCCGAGCTTCCGGATGGCTTTTCCTCGATAGCGACGACCGAAAACTGCGAAAACGCCGCGTTTTGCGATGAGTCAAGAAAGCTCTATGCCGTTCAGTATCACCTTGAAGTGAACCACACAAATGAGGGAAGCAAAATGCTTAAAAACTTCCTTTATGATATATGCGGATTTACAGGTCAGTGGACGATGTCAAACTTCGTTGAGAAAAGCATTAAGGAGCTCAAAGAGAAGATCGGCGATAAGAAGGCTCTTTGTGCGCTTTCCGGCGGAGTCGACAGCTCAGTGTGTGCGGTTCTTTTAAGCAAGGCGATAGGCAAGAATTTAACATGTATCTTCGTTGATCACGGCCTTTTAAGAAAGGGCGAGGCGGAGAGCGTCGAGAAGATGTTCACCGAGCAGTACGACATCAATTTCGTTAAGGTGGACGCTAAGGAGCAGTTCCTTTCCAAGTTAAAGGGTGTAACAGAGCCTGAATCCAAGCGCAAGATAATCGGCGAGGAGTTTATCAGGGTCTTCGAGGCGGAAGCGAAGAAGATAGGCAAGGTTGACTATCTCGTTCAGGGCACGATATATCCCGACGTTATCGAGAGCGGCCTTGGCAATGCGGCTGTTATCAAGAGCCATCACAATGTCGGAGGACTTCCTGATCATGTCGATTTTAAGGAGATAGTTGAACCTTTAAGGTTGCTATTTAAGGACGAGGTAAGGCGCGCCGGTATCGAACTCGGTATGCCTGAAGATATGGTTTGGCGCCAGCCGTTCCCGGGTCCAGGTCTCGGAATCAGGGTAATAGGCGAAGTTAATGAATATAAGCTCAATATTTTAAGAGACGCGGACGCGATCTTCCGCGAGGAGATCAAGAATGCCGGACTTATGAGGAGCATCAATCAGTATTTTGCGGTTATAACCGATATGAAGAGCGTCGGCGTTATGGGAGACGCGAGAACGTATGAGTATACGGTCGCACTCCGCGCCGTCACGACGACCGATTTTATGACGGCCGACTGGGCAAGGATCCCGTATGACGTTCTTGAAAAGGTCTCTAACCGTATCATTAACGAGGTTGACCATGTTAACCGTATCTGCTACGATATAACAAGTAAACCCCCGGCAACGATCGAATGGGAATAATAAACAATACCCCGAAAACTGCGTTGTAATGCGGTTTTCGGGGATTTTATTTTAAAATTGATAACAGAATGATAACAGTTGTTATTTTTCAGTATTGTTTTTCAGTTTCTTAAATTCTTCATGTAGGCGTTCAGCTTTAATAAGAGGATAGCTATAGCGCCACATGTCATATTCTTCCTTATTTATTTCACCTGATTTAAGTTTTTCAAATTCGCTGTTCCATGAACTGAGCATTTTGCTTACGGTTCTTGTAGCAGCGTTTTTATTTTCTACGGCAAGGTACACTTGTCCGTCAATTTCTTTAGGAATAAAGCTGTATTCATCCTCCAAATAGAAAAGTGCGTGTAAAACGGCATCGTAGTTTTCTAAATTAGGATTGGAAATGGCATAAATGCTTACACCTAAAGCACCGGCAATTTTCTCAAGCTGCTTGTCAGACGGAGTTCTGTTTCCAAGCTCATAGTTACGGATTGCCGGTTCGCTCATTCCTGCCCTTTGTGCTAATTCCTTCTGTGATAAGCCAAAAGCTGTACGGAACCGCTTAATCTTCTTTCCAACTTCCATAATAATACCTCCAAATATCTGTTATCAAAATAGTTCATATACTCATTATAACACAAACAGTTCAAAAATGAAATACTTATTTTAAATTTTGTGAAAAATATAAAAATATTAAATTTTTGTGAACATGAACAAAAGGTATTGACAGTTCATAAACGAACTGATATAATACAGATACGCAGTTCAGATATGAACTGTAAAATAATCAAGGAAGGAGGACTTCGATATGAATAAAAAGTTGATGATTTCTGCCGATGAGGTAGCGGAAGCTTTGGGTGTATCAATGTCCCATGCTTATAAAATCGTGCGACTGTTAAACAAAGATTTAGAAGCAAAAGGCTTTATAACAGTTGCAGGCAGAGTAAGCAGAAGATACTTTGAAGAAAAATTTTATGGATCAGAAGGAGTGATTACAAATGTCGGTGCATAAGGACAAAAAGACAGGTAAATGGTTTGTATCATGCCGATATGATAATTGGGATGGTGCGAGAAAACAAAAAGTTAAGCGAGGTTTTGAAACCAAGCGGGAAGCACAGGCGTGGGAGCGTGAGTTTTTACAAATAAAAAGCTCAAATATTGATATGACATTCGGTTCATTTTTAAATCTATATTATGAAGACCGAAAAACGAGAATTAAGAAAAATACTTTTTTCACAAAATCGCATATCATTGAAAACAAGATACTTCCGTATTTTAAAGACAGAAAAATGTCTGAAATTAAAGCTACGGATATTATCGCGTGGCAGAATACGATTATGGCAGAGCGAGATGCAAACGGTGAGCCGCACTCACCGAGTTATCTCAAGACCATACATAATCAGATAAGTGCTATTTTTAACCATGCTTGTAATTTCTATAATTTACCTGAAAATCCAGCAAGAAAAGCCGGAAATATGGGTAAAGAACAAACGAAAGAAATGATTATATGGACAAAGGAGGAATATCTTAAATTTGCAGATGAGATGATGGATAAGCCGCAGGCATTTTATGCTTTTGAGATTTTATATTGGTGTGGATTAAGAGTCGGTGAGTTGCTGGCACTTACACCCGCAGATTTTGATTTTGAAAAATCAACTCTCAGGGTTAATAAATCATATCAGAGGCTTGAAGGTGAGGATATTATAACCGATCCGAAAACGCCGTGCAGCATCCGCACAATAACAATGCCGGATTTCTTGAAAGAAGAAATCAAAGACTATATCGGTATGTTATATGGAATCGGAGAAAATGACAGAATCTTTGATTTTACAAAAAGTTTCCTGCATCATGAAATGAAACGAGGTTCGGAGGCGGCGGGAGTCAAAAAGCTCACTCTGCACCAATTGAGGCATTCACATGTCAGCTTGCTTATCAATATGGGATTCACTGCTGTAGCAATAGCTAAGCGTGTGGGACATGAAAGTATTGATATAACTTATAGATATGCTCATATGTTCCCAAGTGAACAGACGGAAATGGCTGATAAATTAAACATTGAAAGAAGTGGTTGCTAAATGGATAAAACACTTGACAACAAAGGTCGGTGGCGCAATGTGATAATATCTTTTAGAATGTCACCGCAGGAACGAGATGATTTGAATGTCAGAGTAAAACTGTCAGGACTTACAAAACAGGACTACATAATAAAACGACTGTCAGAGCGTGACATAGTAGTTCAGCCGAACACAAGAGTTTACAAGGCTTTAAGAAACCAAATGGCAGAAATTTTGTCAGAGTTACAACGAATAGAAAACGGAGCAGACATTGACAGTGACTTGCTCGACATAATTCAAATTACAGTGCAAACCTACAACGGGTTGGCAGAAAAAGAAAAGTCCTGATGTATCGGCAAATACAAAAGGACTCGGAAAGTGTGGTAAAACCACCTCTCGATAAGGATATTTTACCACACCTCCGACGATTTTGCAATAGGAGGTGACAAAAAATGAGCAATTTAAAACTTATAAATATGCGTGATGTTGAAGTTGAGCCTATATGCTGGCTTTGGTATCCGTTTATTCCATACGGAAAAGTGACAATTATACAAGGCGATCCCGGCGAGGGCAAAACAACGCTTGTGCTTCAGATTATTGCACGACTCACCAAAGGCGAAAGCATAATTGATGAAGATGAAAATCTGCCGATAAATGTAATCTATCAAACGGCAGAGGACGGACTGGCTGATACGATAAAACCACGGTTATTGGCTGCAAATGCGGATTGCTCAAAGGTACTTGTAATTGATGATAAAGATACACCGCTTACAATGCGTGATGTACGGCTTGAACAAGCAATCATTGAAACAAATGCAAAGCTCATAGTTTTAGATCCCATTCAAGGCTTTTTAGGTGCAGACGTTGATATGCATAGAGCTAACGAAATCAGACCTGTAATGAAGCACATAGCCGAGCTTGCAGAAAAATATAAATGTGCGATTATTTTAATCGGGCATATGAACAAGTGCATCGTCGGAAAATCTGCATACAGAGGGTTAGGCTCTATCGATTTTCAGGCAGCGGCAAGAAGTGTACTGATCGTCGGCAGAATCAAGGATGAGCCCGAAATCAGAGTTGTATGTCAAACTAAAAGTTCACTCGCACCCGAAGCAAAATCTATTGCTTTTAGGTTGAGTGAAGAAAACGGCTTTGAGTGGATAGGCGAATATGATGTTACGGCAGATGATTTACTTTCGGGAACTGCAAAAGGAGCAAAGAAACAAGCTGCAATAGAGTTCCTTGAAAACACTCTTGCTGACGGTCAAACGGCACAGACAGAACTAATGGAGCTTGCAAAGCAAAAGGGGATATCTGAAAAGACATTGCGAAATGCCAAAGAGGAATTGGGCGTAAAGTCAAAACGAGTAAATAACCAATGGTATTGGAGTCTTAATTAAAAATTAAGATGGCAAGATGCCCTGTTCTTATAAAAGGGGCACCTTGCCACCTTGAAAGGATGTGATAGGATATGAAGAAAATTCAAATAGAGCAAGATTTGTTTGTTCGGATGGTTAAGTACTTCTTTAGTGATGAGCTTGGCTTTAATGATGACGATGTGTGTGAGTTTTATCATGACATTAAAAAAGGGATTGACAAGAAACTTGACGCCATCTCAAAGCGAGGCTATTACACTCAATATAAAACCGCTGATACACAAGAAGAAAGAGAAAAAGCAAGACTGAAATATCTCGATGCAGTAGGAATGCATGAAGATTTTAGATTCTGATTTCACCCTAACTACATAAACGGGAATGTGCCACATTCCCGTCAAGGTTATTAAAGAAAAGGAGATTTTTAATTTGAAGGAAAGATTTGTAGAAAACGGAATTGGGTATGTAAAAAATGGAGATTATTATATTCCTAATTTTGAAGTGACGGAGTGTAAGTACGAAATCAGGAAGTACGGAAGATTAAGAAAGCAACATCTGAAATCAAATAAACCTTGTCAATACAGTATGCTTCTTATGACCGGAAAACTGTTTGAGCATCTGCATGAGGTGGATGAACAGGCACAAGAAATTTTAGACCAATTTATAAAGTCGGCAGAGCAAACGGCTCCCGACAAGGCAACGCACCAAATGGAATGGGTTGGACATATGAATAACGCAAAAGCGTGTGCGGAAGAGGTTATAAATCACGAACTGATTTATGTATAAAAGTAGGAACTTAATGTTCTAACAAGCATAGCATTTGGATGTCCAAATTCTCCATTTTAGTGGCGTTGCCCCTAATACCCTGACATTAAAAGGAGAGTGCTTATGAGAACAAGAGGAAATAGAATTACGCTTAGATTAAGCGATAAAGAGTATGAAAAATTAAAAACTTCGGCAGAGAAAGTAGGCGTTCCGAGAGAGGTATATTTAAGGATGCTGGTTTCGGGAACTACTCCGAAAGAAAAACCAACGGCTGATTTTTATAGTATGACACGAGTACTTAATGCTATCGGAAACAGCATGAATCAAATTGCAAAGGAGGCAAATTCCAAAGGGTTTATAAATGTAAAAGCATACGAGGAAAACGCACATAAGCTTAATGGACTTATTATAGAAATCGGCAAATCGGTCTTTACTCCTGAAAGGAGGGATGACAAATGGCTACTACAAGAATATGGTCTATAAGCGGTAGGCTTGACTATGTCATCAATTATGTTCAGAATCCTGAGAAGACGGATGGTAGTAAATATTATACCGATACAGAGCTTCAGGCTCTGCAGGATGTTATCGACTACACGGAAAACCCAAGCAAGACGGAGGAAAGATTATATGTCACGGGGATCAATGTATCCCCTGACATTGCTCGTGACCAAATGGTGATGACGAAGCAGCAATACGGCAAGATGGATAAAATATTGGCTTATCACGGCTATCAGAGTTTTTTGCCCGGCGAGGTTACTCCCGACCAAGCACATCAAATCGGAATAGAACTTGCAAGACGATTATGGGGAGATAGATTTCAGGTTTTGGTTACAACTCATCTTGATAAAGACCATTTACATAATCATTTCTGTCTGAACTCGGTATCATTTACGGATGGTTATAAGTTCAGAGGTGGAAGTAAGGCATATTGGATTATGAGAGCAGAGTCTGACAAGATTTGTGCGGAATATGGTTTATCGGTAATAGAAAATCCCGGCAAGGGTAAAAGCTATGCCGAATGGAAAGCTGAGCAGGAAGGCAGACCTACCATAAGAGGACAAATCAAAGAAGAACTTGATGAGGTTATAAAATGCTCTTATACTATGAAACAGTTTTGGGAGATATTGTCAAAGCGTGGTTATGTAATATGCAGAAGGAGACCGCAATATGAATATACCTCGTTTATACCGCCTTACGGAACAAAGCAGGTCAGATTAGACAAGCTCGGAGCTGATTATACTGAAGAAGCTATTTCTGAACGAATAAGGATGGGAAGAAACGGTATAAGGGAATTCGACACTCCCAAAATCGACCACAATGATTGGCTTAAAAAGTATGAGCCGATAAAACTCAAAGGGTTCAAAGCGCTGTATTATCACTACTTATATCTGTTCGGCAAAATACGCAAAAAGGAAACACCGCAGAGAATATCGTTCTATATGCGTGAGGAACTTATAAAATTTGACCGTTATCAAAAGCAGTTTCATTTCCTGATGGACAATGATATTGAAACAATCGAGCAGCTAAACGTATTTAAGGAAAGTGCAGAAAGTAAAATTAAGGAACTAACGCTAAATCGAAGCAGGTTGTATAATAAGCCTGATGCAAAACCTGAAATTGAGAAAATCAACAAGGAGCTTCGCGAGTTGAGAAAGGATGTAAGAACTTGCAAGAACATTTTTGAAGATTCCGAGCGTATCAGAGAACATACAAATTATGTTTCTCGGCTTGAGCAAGAGGCAAAGGAACAAAATAAAAGTAAAAATAGAAGTTATATTATTCGATAGAATGGAGGAACTTATGAAAACAATAAAATCAATTATTATTTTAACTATGGTAACGATATTTACAACAACTACATATGCAGCAGAGGTGCCGAGAGAATCGGCACCCTGCAATGCCACAAATGAAGCCATTGTTATTGTCGAAAGCTTTATCGGCAATATTTTAACCGAGGTGCAAAACGGCTTGGGATATGCCGATGCGAGAGCAAAATCAAACCGCATATTCTTTAATGCTTGGTTGAACTGTCAGACAAACGGTTATAGTTACAGTGAGCTTGTTGATATCGCAAATGCTGCAATATGGCAATATTGGGATATGTACTTGAGACCTGATTTTTATATTAGCAATATAGAAAGAGTTAAAACTATAATTGCTCCCGTAATTGAAGATTATAAATCCGGTAAAATTACATATACGGAAGCAGAGTTTAATGCTCGTATTGCAATCTATCAATCCGTCAATCTCACATTGTATCGAGCATACTCTATGTGACATATTGCAAGAACGATATTGCATGGACATTCAAATCGTTACAGATGCTTATAAAAAATATGCAAGATATAAAGATAAAAGCTTGAATCAGCTTATGGAATTTTCTAAGGTAGCACGAGTTGAGGAAAAGGTTAGAAGATATATGGAAGTTCTTCTTTAAACGATCTAATTATGTCAAAATTAGAAAAATGACAAAATTGACTTGACAAATACAAAATTACATACTATAATATAATTGTGTCATAATATGAGTAAATGACTAAATTAAAAGGTGATATTATGAGAATATATAACTATAAAAATAAATGGGAGCAATTTTTAACACCTGAAATTGTATCTATGCTTACACAAATTCACGAATTCAAAGGAAAACAGAATTTGTTTATTGAATCAAGTGCAGATGCACTTACACATCTTGTTGAAATTGCTAAAATACAGAGTACAGAAGCCTCTAATAAAATTGAGGGTATATATACATCTGATGAAAGAATTAAAAAACTTGCTTTGGCTAAAACGAGCCCCAAAAACAGAGCTGAAGCAGAAATTGCAGGATATAGAGACGTTTTGAATACAATCCACTCTAATCATGATGGTATTCCACTCAAGCCTAATATTATATTGCAACTTCACAGAGATTTATACAGATTTAATACTGTAACTTATGGCGGTCAATACAAGAATGTGGACAATGTTATAGCTGAAGAGGACGAAAGCGGAAATAAGTTTGTTCGATTCCAGCCAATAGAAGCATGGGAAGTTCCTGAGAGTATGGAAAATATTTGCTCGGCATTTAACGAGGCTATTGCATTAGAAGCAATTAATCCGCTTCTTGCAATCCCGATGTTTATACTTGATTTTTTGTGTATACATCCGTTTAATGATGGAAACGGAAGAATGTCAAGACTTCTTACACTTTTATTACTTTATCGTAGTGGGTATATTGTCGGAAAATATATCAGTATTGAAAAAATGATTGAAACAACAAAAGATAGCTATTATGATGCCTTGCAAAAGAGTTCATTAGGATGGCACGAAAATAATAACGATTATGCTCCTTTTGTAAAATATATGCTTTCTGTTATTCTTGCGGCACACAGAGAGTTTGCATATCGTGTACAGATTATGATTGAAAGCAAGCTTTCCAAACCTGAAAGAGTTGCAAAAATAATCGAAGATACACTTGGAAAAGTAACAAAGCAGGATATTTTGGACAAATGCCCTGATATAAGTGAAACAACGGTGCAGAGAACATTGGCGGATTTATTAAAAAAGCATAAAATTATTAAAATCAGTGGAGGAAGATATACTTCATACACTTGGAACAGAGAGGACGAATAACAGATGATTACAGGTGAACTTAAAAATAAAATAGATGGTCTATGGGATATATTTGCATCAGGAGGACTTGTAAATCCTCTTGATGTAATTGAACAGATTACATATCTTATGTTTATTCATGACCTTGACGATACGGATAATCTTCGTGCAAAAGAAAGTGCTATGCTCGGTCTTCCGCATAAAAGTATATTTGCAGATGAAGTTACAATCGGAGAACGTAGTATTGACGGTCATCAATTAAAATGGTCAACATTCCGTGACTTCCCTGCAGGTAAAATGTATACAATTATGCAAGAGTGGGTATTTCCGTTTATCAAGAATCTGCACGCAGATAAAGACAGTGCATACTCCAAGTATATGGATGATGCAATCTTTAAGCTTCCTACACCTCTTTTGCTTGATAAGGTGGTTACAAGTCTTGATGATATTTATGAGCTGATGAAAAATTCTTCTGATAGTGATGTCAGAGGGGATGTGTATGAATACTTACTCAACAAGATAGCACAGTCTGGTCTGAATGGTCAGTTCAGAACGCCAAGACACATTATAAAAATGATGGTTGCTATGATGCAGCCAAAGCCGGATGATGTTATTTGTGATCCCGCCTGTGGTACAAGTGGCTTCTTGGTGTCTGCCGGAGAATACTTAAAAGAAACTTGCAAGGAAGAAATATTCTTCAATAAGCAGAAAAAAGACCACTATATGAATTCAATGTTCTTCGGCTACGATATGGACAGAACGATGCTCCGTATCGGCGCTATGAATATGATGACCCACGGAATTGACAGTCCGTTTATTGAGTACCGTGACAGCTTGTCGGACCAAAATGCGGATAGAGATAAGTATTCGCTTATTTTAGCAAACCCACCATTCAAAGGTAGCCTTGATTACGACATAGTTTCTGCTGATTTGCTTAAAATGTGCAAAACAAAGAAAACAGAGCTTTTATTCTTGGCACTGTTTCTTCGTATGCTTAAGATTGGAGGCAGATGTGCGTGTATCGTCCCTGACGGCGTGCTCTTCGGCTCATCAACTGCGCATAAAGCAATCCGCAAGGAGATCATAGAAAACAACCGTCTTGAAGCTGTTGTTTCTATGCCTTCGGGTGTGTTTAAGCCTTATGCAGGTGTTTCTACTGCTATCCTTGTATTTACAAAAACAGGTCACGGCGGAACTGACAAGGTATGGTTTTATGATATGAAAGCAGACGGTTTCAGCCTTGATGATAAAAGAACTCCTGTTGCCGTAAATGATATTCCCGACATTATTGAAAGATTCCATAATCTTGATAAAGAAGCAGACAGAGCAAAAACAGAACAAAGCTTCTTTGTGGATAAGCAGAACATCGTAGATAACGACTATGACCTTTCTATCAATAAATATAAAGAAGTGGAATATACTCCTGTGGAATACCCGTCCACAGCCGAAATTATGGCAGACCTCCACGAACTTGAAATGGACATAACTAAAGGCTTGGCAGAATTGGAGGAAATGCTGTGATAGCGAAATTTTTAGATATTTTTGAAGATGTAACAAAACATGGAACAAAAATTCCTACGAACCAATATCAGTCAGAGGGTAAATATCCCATTATTGATCAAGGACAAGAAAAAATTGTAGGTTATACAAATCAAGAAAATGGGTTGTTTACCGATGTTCCTGCTATTTTATTTGGAGATCATACAAGAATTGTTAAATATATCGATAAGCCATGCTTTTTGGGTGCTGACGGTGTAAAACTGTTAAAAGCTAAAAGCGAAAATGCAAATTATAAATACCTATATTATGTTTTATTAAATGCTAAAATTCCAAATACAGGATACAATAGACATTTTAAATGGCTTAAGGAAGTTGACATTACGCTGTATAAAAAAGAAGAACAGAAAAACATAGTTTCTTTATTAGATAAAGTGACCGAATTAATTGACAAGCGAAAACAACAGCTTGAAAAATTGGACGAATTTGTCAAATCCCGATTTGTCGAACTGTTTGGTGAGTGTGAAGAACACAAACGCCTTGAAGATTATGCACTACTAATTACAAAAGGGGCATCCCCTAAATGGCAAGGTGTAGATTACTGCGAAGAAGGCACATTGTTTGTTACAAGCGAAAATGTGCGAGAGGGTTACTTGGATTTCTCAAAAAGAAAATATCTTGATGATAAAATCAACGAAATCCAACCGCGTTCAATGCTAAAGCGAAATGACATATTGATAAACATTGTGGGAGCGTCTATTGGGCGTGCCGCAGTATATAATTGTGATGAGATTGCAAATATCAATCAGGCGGTTGCGCTGGTGAGAGTAGACTATTCTCAAATCAACCAGACATATTTAATGACATATCTCAATTCTGCCCAGGCAATAGAAATGTATGGTAAAATGAAAAAAGGTGGAGCAAGAGATAATTTGAGTTTGCAGAACATAGCAGATTTACAGATTCCTGTTGCATCTATGGAACTGCAAGAACAATTTGCCGCCTTCGTCAAACAAACCGACAAATCAAAATTTGAAATTAAACAGAGTTTTGAAAAACTTGAATTATTAAAAAAAGCATTAATGCAAAAATATTTTGGGTGAGGCGAGATTTATGAAAAAATATGATGAATATAAAAAAGAAATGGATGAACTGTATGTAGAAGGACTTAAGTTATACGATGCTTTGAATATTAAAGCAGGTACAAAAGAAGAAAAAGACTTGAGGTATTTTGTTTATAACTATGAAGTATGGTATTCAAAGGCTTTAAATATTGTTAAATTTTTTTTGCCGGATAGAGCGGAAGATTTTGCTATATTGTATAAAAATGAAAAGCGAAAGAGCTTAGGATTATCTACATATACAATTTCAGATGCATTGAGAGGCATTTCCAATATTGGAGATACTTATGGTCCAAAAACAGCATCAATGCTAGTATATAGACAGTGTGATATTATTAAAGCATGTAAACAACAATTTGAAAGCAGAATTTGCAACGTAAAAACGACTTTACAAGCGGACGTTTTTGATTCTGAAATTGATGCATCAAAACATTTATTAAAAAGAGGATTTCTCCGTGCAGCGGGCGCAATTTGTGGCGTTATTTTAGAAAAACATTTTTCAGGAGTATGCAAAAACAGAAATATTCAAATAAAAAAGAAATCTCCTACTATAGCTGATTTCAATGATGTTTTGAAGGATAATATCTACGACATTGTAGAATGGAGAAAGATACAGCATCTTGGTGATATAAGAAATCTTTGTGACCACAATAAAGATAGAGAGCCAACAAAAGAGGAAGTGGAAGAACTAATTAGTGGGACGGATAGGGTTATTAAAACAATTTTTTAGTGAGGAGTGAACACAAATGACAAACTTTGATTTCTTAAAATCTGACCCGCAATTTGCCACATTTTCCGATGTGGCTATTTCTGCTGAAAAGATTTTGAATATTGATGCGGCGGCATCTGTATTAAATTGCCGCAGAGCAATGGAGTTTGCGGTAAAATGGATGTATTCTGTTGATAAAGACTTGGAAATGCCATATGATACAACTCTTATTACTTTGATGAGTAGTGAAGAATTTCGTGATGTTGTAGGAAATGACATATACAGAAGAATGGATTTCATCCGTAAAGTGGGCAACATTGCGGCTCATGGCGGAAAGAAAATATCAATGGAGCAGGCAAAGCTTTGTATTGAAAACCTCTATTATTTCCTTGACTATGTTGCATATTGCTATGGCAAGGATTATAAAGAAGGTCAGTTTGATGCAAGTCTTTTGGAGCTTACCACAGAAGAAGCATTGTCATTTGTTACCGAAAAGACCGTTGATCTTGAAAGCCTGATGGCTGAAAACAAGGCGTTAAAGGATGAGCTCACCGCACGTCGTGCCGAACAGCAACAGACGTATGTTCCCAAACCTCTTGATTTATCTGAGTTTAAGACAAGAAAGATATACATAGATACTATGCTTCAAGAAGCAGGTTGGATTGAAAACGAAACTTGGATAAATGAAGTTGAACTTCCGGGTATGCCCAACAAATCCGAAGTCGGATATGCAGACTATGTATTATATGACGATACACATAAACCGCTTGCAGTTGTTGAAGCGAAACGCACCTGCAAGGATGTAGCAGTTGGCAGACAACAGGCAAAACTTTATGCAGATATTTTAGAAAAGCAGCACGGCAGAAGACCTGTTATATTCTTAACCAATGGGTTTGAAACAAGAATTGATGACGGTCAATATCCCGAAAGAAAAGTTGCAACTATTTATTCAAAACGTGACTTGGAAAAGATGTTCAACCTTCGCAGAATGAGGACAAGTCTTAAAAATGTGATGGTTGATAAAAATATTGCAGGAAGATACTATCAGGAAGGTGCTATCAAGGCGGTTGCAGATAGCTTTGATGTTAAAAACCGCAGAAAAGCGCTTTTGGTTATGGCAACAGGCTCGGGTAAAACAAGAACGGTAATTGCACTTTGCAAGGTGCTTTTAGAGCACGGATGGGTTAAAAACATTTTATTTTTGGCAGACAGAACGTCACTTGTAACACAGGCAAAGCGTGCTTTTGTAAACTTGTTGCCTGATTTGTCCGTTACTAACCTTTGTGAAGAAAAAGATAATTTTACAGCGCATTGTGTATTCTCAACTTATCAGACCATGTATAATTGCATAGATGAAGTAAAAGACGAGGAAGGAAAGTTATTCACAAGCGGTCATTTTGACCTTTTAATCTGTGATGAAGCGCATCGTTCGATTTATAATAAATACAGAGATATCTTTAACTATTTTGATGCTCCGCTCGTTGGTCTTACTGCTACACCGAAAGATGAAATTGATAAGAACACTTATGAGATTTTTGAACTTGAAAGCGGTGTGCCCACTTATGGTTATGAATTGGCTCAAGCGGTTAAGGACGGATATTTGGTTGACTATATGTCGGTAGAATCAAAGCTTAAGTTTATTGAGCAAGGTATCACCTATGAAGAGTTAACAGATGAAGAAAAAGAAGAATATGAAAATCTGTTTGAGGACGAAGATGGAGAAATCCCCGAAAGAATAAGCTCTTCTGCTTTGAATGAATGGATATTTAACCGTGATACAATCCGTCAGGTGCTTAATGTTCTTATGACAGACGGCATCAAAATTGAATACGGCGAAAAACTTGGAAAGACAATTATATTTGCTAAAAATCACCTTCACGCCGAAAAAATACTTGAGGTTTTCAATTCTGAATACCAACATTTAAGCGGTTTCGCAAAGGTGATTGACAATAAAATTAATTATGCCCAGAGTCTTATTGATGAATTTTCTGACCCTAAAAAGCTGCCGCAGATTGCAATTTCTGTTGATATGCTCGATACAGGCATTGATGTGCCGGAAGTTTTGAATCTTGTTTTCTTTAAGAAAGTTATGAGTAAAGCGAAGTTCTGGCAGATGATAGGGCGTGGCACTCGTCTTTGCCCCGGACTTTTAGATGGAGAAGACAAAAATAAATTCTACATTTTTGATTTTTGCGGCAACTTTGAGTTTTTCAGAATGAATCAAGGAAAGCCTACTGCAAATCAGATGGCACTTCAGGGAGCAATATTTAACCTGAAATCGCAAATTATCTTTAAACTCCAAGATATTGCTTATCAAACGGAGGATTTAATTGCTTTTCGTAAGAGTTTGGTTGGCGAAATGGTAACAAAAGTTCGAGAACTCAACAAAGATAATTTTGCGGTAAAGCAACATTTAAAGTATGTTGAATTATATGCAAGTGAAGAAAATTATGTATCGCTTACATATGAAGATACGCTGATTATCAAAGAGGAACTTGCACCCCTTATAATTCCGGATGAAGACGAGGCAAGTGCTGTGCGTTTTGATGCACTTATGTATGGAATTGAACTTGCATATCTCGCAGGTAAGGGATACGGCAGACACAGAAGAGATTTATTCAAAAAAGTAAGTGGTATTGCAAGCGTTGCAAATATTCCGGAAATAACAGCAAAGTCTGAATTGATCAATAAAATTTTGCATACGGATTATTTGGATAATTGCGGAGTAAATGATTTTGAATATATTCGTGAATCACTTCGTAATTTGATAAAGTATATTCCGCAAAATGTTTTAAGATATGACACCAATTTCGGTGATGATATTCTTTCAACCGAGTGGAAAGAATCTGAACTTGAAAGCGATGACCTTAAAAATTACAGAGCAAAAGCTGAATATTATGTAAGACAGCATCAGGACAACAGCGTAATTGCAAAGCTTAAAGGAAATATTCCGCTTGTTCAAGAGGATATAGCAGAACTTGAAAAGATTTTGTGGAATGAGGTCGGAACGAAAGAAGAATATACTGCCGAATACGGCGAAAAACCGCTTGGTGAGTTCGTTCGTGAAATTGTCGGCCTTGATATGAATGCTGCAAAAGAAGCATTTTCAGAATTTTTAAGCAATACAAATTTGGACAGCAGACAGATATATTTTGTCAATCAGATTGTTGAATATATTGTTCATAACGGAGTGATGAAGGATTTATCTGTGCTGCAAGATGCTCCATTTACAGATAAAGGCAGCGTAGTTGAACTCTTTACAGACCTGTCTGTATGGGCAGGAATCCGCAAAGTTATTGATAATATCAATATGAATGCGGCAGCATAGAAAAAATAGTTTGATAAATGTTAACTACCCCTTGATTTATCATAAATATTATGTTAACATATAGATGATAACAAATTGATAACGGATACCACAAAACACAAAATAATTAAAAGATTTTAAGCGGAAACGGCGATGAAAACGGCTTAAAATCAGGCGAAACAACGCAAATCACATTATAACGCACCGAGTGGGAATAAACAAAAAAATCCCCGAAGTCCGCATAAACAGTGGATTTTCGGGGTTTCTTTTTGCCTTTTGAGTACATTTTGAGTACATTTTATGCTTTTTTGCTTTCAATAGATTTCAATGTTTCGCCATTTTCGCTTTTCCATGCCTGCGGACCACTTATGCTATATCCAGCTGCAAAGGCTGCTGCCGCAGAAGAACTTGCAAATATTTTATCCACTTGCAATGTGTCATCAACAATTTCGCCGACTGCTCTGCTTTGTTCAACTTTCTTTTTAATTCCTTTATCAAGCGAACTTGCAGATTCCTTATGTATCTTCGAACCTTTAAGTAAAACAAACCCATCCGTAGTTTGAATGCAATGGGCAGTTCCGTTTACAAATTTCATATGATATAACTTTTGCGATTCTTGAGTCTGATTGTTGGAATCGGAAATCTTTTCAAATACTTTGTGTCCAAGAGCATTTACAAGAATTTTAGCATTGTATATAAACTCTTCCAATTCAGCTTGATCTGCTTCAGAAACAGTAGATTTAGTTGGTATATTAGAGTTGTCAATTGAATATCTGCCGGCTTCAGTCGCAATTCTGTGAAATTCGTGTTCAAGATATTTGATATGAGCTTTATTGAGGTTATCGTCTTTACTGATAAAAGCAATAACTTCATTCCAATTGTCTTTTTTTGCAATATGCTCTTTTAATCGTTTTATTATATTTTCTGCCTCGCCTACATATATGAGAGGTTTTTCTTTATCATCGTCATATCCAAATAAAAAATAGATTCCCGGTGAAGATAATTCATCTCTACTCTCACTTTCTTTAACCATATTTCTTGGAATCTTATAGGCTACGCCCGTCCAGTTTGAAAGTTCACATATCCACCTTTTGTTTGGACTTCCGTCCAATAAAAATAATTTTATCACTTTAGCAAAAGCCATATTTATAACTCCCTCATTTAATAATTATAATTAGGCAAAATTTTAATTGAGACACCGCCGCCTGCATTAAGCGAAATATACGAGTGCTGAAGTTCAAGCTCAAGAACTTCTTTTTGCTGTTATTTTTATATATTATATCAAATGATTAAAGACCGAACCTGTTTTTGTGCTTTTTTAAGAACATGCAACCCGCGCCGATTTTCATAAATATTTTGGCAGCAATATTTATGAAAATACGGTTGATTTTTCTTTTAAATATGCTAAAATATTAGTGACGGATTGCAGCGTCGAAGCTGCCCTTTATGAACCGCTCGGCAAGCACCGCCATCTCGGCCGGAGACTCTGCCATATCGCCCTCAAGCCACGCATGGCAAAGCCCGGTACAGCCTGATGAAACATAGCTGAAAAAGTAGTCAAATTCCGCCGCTTTATCAGGCTGCGGATTCGGCATGTCGGCAAGGCACTTTTCGCGGACAACGTTTTTGAGCTTATTGATAAATGCCGCGTCGCCGTGCTTGCTCACAAGGGCGCGCGCAAGGTTTGCGTTTTCGACCAAAAGCTCAAACAGCTTTTCAAGAAGAGGAAAGAGTCGTTTTGAATCCGCAGTCGGCATATAATTTGTTATGATCGCATTGAATTTTTCAAAGAGATCGGCCTGGATCTTATCAACCATATCGAAAACATCTTTATAATGAAGATAGAATGTTCCGCGGTTTATGTCCGCCATATCGGCGATCTCGCGGACGGTGATGTTGCTCAAAGGTTTTTCGGCAAGCAGCTTTGCCAGTGCGTCCGTCATCAGGCGGCGCGTTTTGCGAACTCTGCGATCATCGGAATTTACCATAGTTAATACCTCCCAAATGGACAGCATACAGCATTTTTGTCCATTAAAATACATTTTTTTCGCAATTGTATATTGCATTAATAAACCCTAATGTTTATAATATTATTATAATTGTTTAATTAACATTTGTCAATTATTATTTTGTAAAAGGAGAGTGCTTATGGAGGAGAAGACCAAGGATAATCCGAAAGGCTTTGAAAAGGTTGCGGCATTTATAGTAGACAAAAGAAAAGCGTTCTATTTTATATATGCTATAATAGCTGTTTTTTGTATAATATCGTCTGGCTGGGTCAAGGTTGACAACAAGCTTACCGACTATCTTGATGAGGAGACGGAGACCAGGCGCGGGCTTTCCATTATGGAAGAGGAGTTCACTACATATGCCACCGCGAAAATAATGGTTGACAATATCTCATATGAGAGCGCCGAAAAGCTTTCGGATAAACTAGCAGAGCTTGACGGTGTAAAGTCCGTTGCGTTTGACGACACGGATAAGCACTATAACGAGTCGTCGGCGCTTTTCACTCTCACGTTCGAGGGGGACGAGGACGACGAAATATCATCCGAAGCGCTTCAGAATGCCGAGGATTATCTCGGGGGATATGATTATTACATTTCGGCGGAGCTCGGAGATACAAAGGCGAACCGAATCAACAACGAAATAAACATCGTTATGGTAATAACATGTGTTATTATCATTGCGGTTTTACTTTTCACATCGAAAACATATATGGAGGTCCCGGTCATGCTGGCGACCTTCGGTATGGCGGCGCTCATTAATAAAGGAACAAACTTTATGTTCGGAACGATCTCGTTCGTTTCAAATTCCGTTGCCGTCATACTCCAACTGGCGCTCGCTATTGACTATGCGATCATTCTTTGCCATCGCTACACAGAAGAGCGTGAGACAAAAGAGCCTTATGAAGCTGTTGTCGCGGCGCTTTCCAAGGCCGTTCCGGAGATCTCCGGCAGTTGCCTGACGACGCTTTCCGGACTCGCGGCGATGATGTTTATGCACTTCAAGATCGGTTTTGATATGGGTATTATCCTTATCAAAGCGATAATCATAAGCATTCTTTGCGTGTTCACGTTTATGCCGGGACTTATATATACCTTCAGTGATAAGATCGATAAGACGCACCACAGAAGCTTTGTGCCGAATATCGATGCGTGGGGAAGGATCGTCATCAAGCTTAAGGTGATCGCACCCTGCATTTTTGCCGGACTTTTGGTGATTGCATTCATTCTTTCCAATATGTGTCCCTATGCATACAGCTACACACTTTTATCGACAGTGAGAAAGAACGACTCGCAGATCGCAGAGCAGATGATATCGGAGACTTTCGCGCCGACCAACGTTGTCGCCATTTTGGTTCCGACCGGGCGATATGACGACGAAAAGGCGCTCTCTGAGGAGCTGTCGAAGCTTCCGGAGATCGACACTGTGACCGGGCTTTCGAGCACCGAGGCGATGGACGGCTATATGCTGGCCGACAAGCTCAGTCCAAGAACATTTTCAGAGCTTACCGATATGGATGTGGAGCTTGTGCGTTTTCTCTATGCGGCATATGCCGTTGACGATGAAAATTACGGAAAGATTATCGGCGGTATCGACAATTACGAGGTTCCGCTAATAGATATGTTTGAATTTTTGTACGATGAGGTCGATAACGGCACGATCACATTGGATGATGATCTGCGCTCCGACCTTGACGAAATCAATTCCGACCTTGAAGACGGTAAAAAACAGCTTAAGGGCAAGAATTATTCAAGAATTGTGCTCGAGCTGAATCTCCCTGAGGAGACGGAGGAAACGTTTGCATTTCTTGAAACGATCAGAAATAAGGCGACAAAGTATTACGGAGACGACGTTATTTTGTGCGGTAACTCAACCAACGACTACGATTTATCATCGACATTTGGGCAAGATAACCTTCTTATCAGCATTCTTTCAGCGCTGTTTGTCGTGATAATTCTTCTTGTCACTTTCCAGTCGGCCGGACTGCCGATAATACTTATCATCGTTATTTTAGGCAGCGTATGGATGAACTTCTCGTTCCCGATAATCGAGGGAAATCATATGTTCTTCTTAAGCTATTTGGTCGTAAGCTCAATTCAGATGGGTGCGAATATCGACTATGCGATAGTTATCACGAACCGTTATATCGAGTTAAGACAGACGATGGACAAAAAGGACGCGATAATAAAGACCTTAAGCCTTGCGTTCCCGACAATATTTACATCTGGAACTATTTTAGCATCAGCCGGTATCATCATCGGCCTTATGTCGACCGACTGCGCGATCGCATCGATCGGAACATGCTTGGGGCGCGGAACGATAATATCTATGGTGCTTGTTATGGGAATCCTGCCGCAGCTTCTCCTGCTTGGCGATAAGATCATTGATAAGACGGCATTTAAGGTCGGCCTTCACGGCAAGAAGCTTTCGCTTTCCGGCAATCATGTGATAAACGGCAAGCTTTCGGGCTATGTCAACGGCAGAGTTGAGGGAAGCTTCTACGGAATCATTTCGGGTGAGGTTGACGCAAATCTACTCAGCGGAAGCGCCGGTGACAAGGACGGACATTATGACGTCGATTCCGATGACTATTATGATGACGAAGACGACGAATAGAAAGGAGTGAACCGGAATGTATAAAAAAATAATATCTTTATTACTTTTGATAATATTTGTGCTTTCGGCTACTCCTTTATATGCCGAGGGAGACATTATCACGGTTTCGGACAAATCAGCATTTTTAAGGCTTGCGGAAAAATGCACGCTTGATTCCTGGTCAATCGGAAAGACGGTGAACCTGACCGCGGATATTGACTTTTCGGGTGATGAATTCATGCCGATTCCGACATTCTCCGGAACGTTTTTGGGAAACGGGCACACGATAAGCGGAGTCAATATTTCAAAAAGCGGATCAAACCTCGGATTTTTCAGATATCTTGAAAAGGGCGCGGTCGTTAAGGAGCTTAATATAACCGGAAATATCGCGCCGGGCGGTACGGCCTGCTATATCGGCGGGATCGCCGGCGTGAACTCGGGCGAGATTATTTCATCGACATACTCCGGCACGGTGAAAGGCACGTCCGCGATCGGTGGAATCGCCGGGAAATGCATGGACAGCGCAAAAGTGGTCGACGCGACGTTTAACGGTGTCATCGTCGGCGAGAATTCCGTCGGCGGTATCGCCGGATATAACGACGGATATATTGCTTCGAGCAAAAATCTCGGTAACATCAACACTGTTGAGGCTGATAAAAAGAGCACATCGGTGCTTGACACGGATGTTGAAAGCGTCGTTGAAAACGTAAAAATCAATAAAGAAAAAGACGATAAAACCGAAGAAGGGCTCCTTAAGAGCTTTTATGATATCGGCGGAATCGTCGGTCTTTCAAAGGGCGTTATATCCGGCTGTGAAAATAAAGGCACGGTCGGCTATCAGCATGTCGGCTATAATGTCGGCGGTATCGCCGGAAGGCAGTCCGGGCTTTTAACGGGCTGTAAGAACAGCGGCGAGATCATGGGACGAAAGGATGTCGGAGGAATCGTCGGTCAGGCAGAGCCTTATGTGCTTTTGGACGTTTCGGAGAGCACGCTTCAAAAGGTTAAACGCGAGCTTGAGACCTTTAACAAAATGACGGACACTCTTATAAACGATTCGGATTCTGCGGCGGACAATATCGAGGTTTACCTTGACAATATTTCGGATTATTCAGGCACCGCACGCGGATATGCCAAGGATATGCTCGATATGACGGATGACTTTATCGATACAAATATCGATGAGCTTAACACTTATTCTGCCATATTGTCAACGGCGATCGACGACAGCGTTGAGGTTTTAGATCTCGTTTCCTCCTCGGCCGATTCGCTCGTTTCGGCTTCCGACAGCTTAAATGCGGCACTTTCAAAAATCAATCTTTACACGCCGGACATCGATATGGAGATCGACCTGATGACTGACGCACTCAAGACTCTTGCCGACGGTTCAAAGGAATTAAAGAGCGCGACAAGCTATGCCCAGAAGGCAATGCGCCGCCTGTCTTCCGCCGTGACGGTGAAAAACAAGAGCGATGTCAGAAAGGCGGCAAGCGAGCTTAAAAGCGCGATCGAAAAGCTTCTCTCGGCGCACAATCAGATCTATAAGGCGATCAATGCGTTAAGCGATATTATTTCGTCGGGAAATATTAAGGACATCGAGGGCATTACCGACGCACTCGGCCAGATGCTCAAAGCTCTTTCTCCGATTGCAGATGCAATTAATACTATGGGCGAAAGCTTAAATACTATAATCAGCAATACTGAAGTCGATTTTGACGATTTTGAAAAGGCGGCCGATTATCTTGACGATTCACTTGACTGTCTGATGGCAGGGTTTAAGGCCATGTCGGAGGCGTGCGCTTCATTGGCAGACTCGCTTTCAGGGCTTCATAAAAAGCTCGGCGATTATGCCGACGATATGACCGAGCAGCTCAACGCGGCAAACGCAGAGCTTAAAAAAGCTTCCGATGCGATGGGCTATGCATTTTCAGACCTTTCGGACGCGTTTTCGAAGCTTTCCGACATTGCGAAAGACATTGCGGACGCAGGGCCGATGAAGCTTAAAAAGCTTGGCACGGAATTTCAGGAAAAGGGAGACGGACTTTTTGACACGCTGACCGGAATCTCCGACGAGCTTTCAAAAATGAAGGATAAATTCAAAGAGGACAGAAAGACGATCAGAAACGATATTCAGAGCCTTTCGGATCAGTTCGACTTCATAATGAACCTTATAATCGACTCGATCACCGAAAACGAAGAGAAATATCTCAATTTCGATATTGACGACTACTTCGTCGACGTTTCGGAGTCCGAAATATCGAGCGCCGTATCCGGAAAAGTCACAAGGTGTGAAAATTCCGGCAAGATAAATGCGGACAGAAACGGAGGCGGAATCGCCGGCGCTGTCGCGATCGAGTACACCTCCGACCCGGAGGACGATTTCAAGCGCCCGTCAAACTTAAACTTTGTCTATAAGACAAAAGCCATTGTATCTGAATGCGTTAACCGCGGAAAGATCGACGGCAAAAAGGATTGTATGGGCGGAATCGCCGGAAACTTAAGCCTCGGCGTTATATATTCCTGCGAGGGATATGCCGACGTGTTAAGCGAGTCCGGCTCATATGTCGGCGGTATCGCCGGATACTCAGAGTCCGTGCTCAAGAAAAATTATGCTAAGTGCAACGCCGAAGGCGCGTCATACGTCGGCGGTGTGGCCGGCTACACGGATTCTGTCAGCGAATGCTATGCGATCGCGGACGTTACCGGTGACGAATACACAGGAAGCATTGCCGGAGATAAGAAAAACGTGAAAATAGTGAGGGACTGCAAGTACCTGGATAAGGGTCTCGGCGCACTTGACGGAATCAGCTATAAAGGAAAGGCTGAGCCGGCGACTTACGATGAGCTTTCAAAAATGAATGTACCGGCCGAATTTATCAGCTTCTATGCAAGGTTCTATGCAGACGGCGAAAAGGTCGCTGAGGAGCTTATAAAATACGGCGAGCCATACGGCAAGATCAAGATGCCGGAGGTTCCCGAAAAGAAGGGAAGCTTCGGAGAGTGGGAGGACATCGGCGAGGGAACGGTTTCAAGCGATCTCTCGATCGAAGCTGAATATAATAACTGGGTAACGCTTTTGGAGAGCGAGGAGAGAAACAACACCGGAAAGCTTGCAATTGCCCTTGCAGAAGGCGAGTTCACCTCAAATACCCTGTTACGAGCGAGCGAGTTAAATGAGGAAGGTCCCGGCGGCGCAGTCGGCGAGACAGAGGTCTACAGCATTAAGCTTATGGGCGCTTCAGTTCCCGAGGACGGAGAATATAAGTTCAGGGTAATTAACGAGAACAAAGACAAGGCGACCGTCTTTTATAAAAACGGCGGCAAGTGGGAGAAGATCAAATCCTCAAACAGGGGAAAATATGTCAAGTTCACTGTTGACAGTCCCGAGGTCACGATAGCGGTGAGATATGAATCGGCGCTTTTATCAAAATGCATCACGGCGGCTGTGATCGTCCTCATTCTGGCGGCGGCAGTATTCGTGACAGTAACTGTAGTTAAAAAACATAAACGCAAAAAGAGTTGAGCAATGCTCAGCTCTTTTTTTAACAAAATGAAAACTATTTATATAATTTGCGTTAATAATTATATAAAACTATTGACAAAAGTTTGTTTTGGGTGTAATATGAACTTGTAAATCGGAGATAATATGTCCGATGAAACCAGGAGGTGCATTATGAAAAAAACATTATACAGTCTTGTGCTTAATGACGATGTCGTGCGCGAGGTTGACATTATGGCGCACAAGATGGGCACTAACCGTTCAAGCCTCATAAACAGAATACTTGCCGAATATGTGAATTATGTGACGCCGGAACAGCGGATAGGCGAGGTGCTTTCCGCGATCGAAAGACTCACGGCATCATCGAGAGAGCTCGTTCCGTTCTTTTCACCGAACAGCCTTTCGATGTCGCTTAAAAGCTCGCTTGAATATAAATACCGCCCGACGGTCAAATATGAGGTCGAGCTTGACGCCGAGTCCGGCAGAAAGATCGGAACTCTTTCGGTGGTATTCAGAACACAGTCCGAATATCTCGTGAGGAGGATCACAAGCTTTTTCCGCCTGTGGAAGCGCATTGAAGACGCATATTTAAGACCGCTGACAGGCCTTGAAAACGACTATGCACTCTATGACGGAAAATTCGAGAGAACGATCCTCGCACCGGATAAGGACTTTTCGGCGGAAACGCTTGCAAAAGCGCTCTCCGACTATATTGAGCTTTTCGATGAGCTCTTAAAGGGCTATCTTTCCGAGAGGCTCACAGAAAGAGACGTCGAAGCGTCATACGCAAAATATCTTGAGAATGCGGCACTTTATTTTTAGCGCCGAGGGAAAGGAAGAAACGCTATGAACACTAACTATACACAGAAAAGCGCAGAAGCGCTTAACACCGCTCAGTCCATGGCTGAGGAAAACAAAAATAACTATATCGCTCCCGAGCATCTTTTATACGCCCTTATTGATCAGGACGGCGGACTTATCGGGTCGCTTTTAAAGAAGATGGGAGCGGACACCGACGCGGTACTTACTGAACTTGACACCGCGATCAGCAACCTTCCCAAGGTCGGCACAATGGAGGGAAGAGCATATCTTTCACCCGAGACCGACAGGGTAATAAAGGCCGCGGAGCAGGCGGCAAAGTCGATGGGGGACGAATATGTTTCTGTTGAGCATTTAATGGTCGGAATATTTGCCGCGGCGACACCGGCAATCAAAAAGATTTTCGATAACCATTCTGTCACAAAGCAGAAATTCATCTCAGAGCTTTCGAAGGTGAAGACCGCACCGGTTACGGGAGATAACCCTGAAAGCACATATGATGCGCTTAAAAAATACGGAACGGACCTTGTTGAAAGAGCAAAAAACAATGAGCTTGACCCGGTCATCGGCCGTGATTCCGAGATAAGAAACGTAATCAGAATTCTTTCGCGTAAGACGAAGAACAATCCCGTTCTTATCGGCGAACCCGGCGTCGGCAAAACGGCGATCGCAGAGGGGCTTGCCCAGCGTATTGTAAGAGGCGATGTTCCCGAGAGCCTTAAGGATAAGACAATATTCTCGCTCGATATGGGCGCACTTATCGCCGGCGCAAAATACAGGGGCGAATTTGAGGAAAGGTTAAAGGCCGTACTTACCGAGATCAAACGCTCGGAGGGAAAGATACTTCTTTTCATTGATGAGCTTCACACGATCGTCGGCGCAGGAAAGACCGAGGGAAGTATGGACGCAGGTAATCTCTTAAAGCCCATGCTTGCGCGCGGTGAGCTTCACTGCATCGGTGCGACAACGCTTGACGAGTACAGAAAATATATTGAAAAAGATCCGGCACTTGAAAGGCGTTTCCAGCCTGTTCAGGTTGATGAGCCGACTGTCGAGGACACTATCTCGATCTTAAGAGGTCTTAAGGAGCGCTATGAGGTGTTCCACGGTGTCAGAATCCATGACAGTGCGCTTGTCGCGGCGGCAACGCTTTCAAACAGATATATCACGGACAGATTCCTGCCCGATAAGGCGATCGACTTAGTCGATGAGGCGTGCGCACTTATCAGAACCGAGATCGACTCGATGCCTTCGGAGATGGACGATGTCAGAAGAAAGATCATGCAGCTTGAGATAGAGGAAATGGCACTCAAAAAGGAGGACGACACCTTAAGCCGCGACAGGCTCGAAAAGCTTCGCAAGGAGCTTTATGAACTTAAAGACAAGTTCAACGAGATGAAGTCGCGCTGGGAGGAAGAAAAGTCGAGCGTTGATGCTGTTAAGAAGTTAAAGTCCGAAATCGAGAAGATGCACGCAGACATTGAGAACGCACAGCTTCACTATGAATATGAAAAGGCCGCAAAGCTTAAGTATTCAGACCTTCCGGCACTCGAAGCAAAGCTTCACGAGGCCGAAAAAGCAACCGAAACAAAGAAGCAGGGCACGATGATTCACGACACCGTAACTGACGAGGATATTTCGGGAATCGTCGCAAAGTGGACGGGGATTCCCGTTTCCAAGCTGATGGAGGGCGAGCGCGAAAAGATCCTTCATCTGGACGAATACATTCACAAGCGCGTTGTCGGCCAGGATGAGGCCGTTAAGAAGGTAACGGAGGCAATTTTAAGGTCGCGTGCCGGAATTTCCGACCCCAACAGGCCGATCGGCTCGTTCCTCTTCTTAGGACCTACCGGTGTCGGAAAGACAGAGCTTGCGAAGAGCCTTGCGGAATGCCTGTTTGACGATGAGAAAAACATCGTTCGTATCGATATGACCGAGTATATGGAGAAATACTCCGTATCGCGCCTTATCGGCGCACCTCCAGGATATGTCGGATATGACGAGGGTGGCCAGCTTACAGAAGCGGTAAGAAGAAAGCCCTACAGCGTTGTTCTTTTCGATGAGGTCGAGAAGGCGCACCCCGACGTATTTAACATTCTTCTTCAGATATTGGACGACGGACGTATCACCGATTCGCAGGGAAGAACGGTCGACTTTAAGAACACTATCATAATCTTAACGTCGAACCTCGGAAGCCAGTATCTGACTGACGGAATCGACGCAGACGGCAATATCACCGAGGAGGCAAAGAACGCCGTTATGAGCGAGCTTAAAAAGTTCTTCCGTCCGGAGTTCTTAAACAGACTCGACGAGACGGTTATGTTCCGTCCGCTCACGAAGGAGAACCTCACCGGAATCATCGACATTATGATCGAAGGTTTGAGAAGCCGTCTTGCAGACAAGTCGCTTAAGCTTACTGTTACAGATAAAGCAAAAGACCTCATCATCGACAGAGGCTACGATCCGCTTTACGGTGCAAGACCGCTCCGCCGTTACTTGCAGAGCAGTATGGAGACCCTTATTGCACGCGCAATTTTGAAAGGCGATTTTGACGCCGGAAGTACAATAACCGTCGACGTTAAGGACGACGAGCTTTATTGCCGGGTATAAAATTAATGCTTGACAAAATACCCCCTATAGGTATATAATACCCTTAGGGGGTATTTTTATGGAACGAGAAAAATGCTGTCATTGCAGCGAAAAACACACGATGCGTAGCGACGAGCAGAAAAAATCAATGCTTAACAGGCTTAAAAGAATCGAAGGGCAGATCCGCGGAATACAGTCGATGATCGAGTCCGACGCATACTGTAACGACATTCTGATCCAGTCATCTGCGGTCGTGGCTGCGATGAACGCCTTTAACAGGGAAATGCTCAAAAGCCACATCGAGGGTTGCGTCGTAAGGGACATAAGAAACGGCGACGATGAAGTGATCGACGAGCTTGTTTCGACGATTCAGAAATTAATGAAGTAATAAATATTTATCTTAAGGCAAGACTATATACGGAGTGATTTTTATGCGTCAGTTTAATGTAACGGGAATGAGCTGTGCATCATGCTCATCGAGAGTTGAAAAAGCTGTTTCGAAGCTTGAAAACGTTGAAAAATGCAATGTCAACCTTCTCACCAACAGTATGGCAGTGGAGGGAAGCGCGACGGATGAAGAAATAATAAAAGCCGTCAAAGATGCCGGATACGGCGCATCCGTTAAGGGCGAAGAAAACAGTAAAGAAAAAAAGGAAGAGCCTTCGGATAATGAAACACCGGTTCTAAAAAAACGGCTGGTCGCCTCTGTTATTTTCCTTTTGGTACTTATGTATTTTTCGATGGGGCACATGATGTGGGGCTGTCCTGTCCCGTCATGGCTTTCCGATAATCATGTTGCAATGGGGCTTATACAGCTTCTGCTCGCGTCAGTCATTATGGTGATAAACCAGAAGTTTTTTATAAGCGGATTTAAGGCGCTCATAAATCGGTCGCCGAATATGGATTCGCTCGTTGCGCTGGGCTCCGGCGCGTCATACATCTGGAGCGTCTATGCGCTCTTTGCGATGACCGGCGCACAGGTATCGGGCGACCACGAAGCTGTCATGCGCTATATGGACGAGTTCTATTTTGAGTCCGCCGCGATGATATTAACACTCATAACGCTGGGTAAGATGCTTGAAGCGCGCTCAAAAGGCAAGACGACGGACGCGCTTAAAAGCCTGATGAAGCTTGCACCGGATAAGGCGACAGTGATCCGCGACGGCAAGGAAGCGGAAGTTCTTATCGGCGATGTGAAGATCGGCGATATATTCGTTGTCCGTCCGGGAGAAAACATTCCTGTCGACGGAACGGTGACTGAAGGCTCAGGCGCGGTCAACGAATCTGCGCTCACCGGCGAGAGCATTCCGGCGGATAAAAAGGCAGGAGACGAGGTCTCGGCCGGAACTGTGAATATGTCAGGTTTTTTAACATGCGAGGCAAAAAAGGTCGGCGAGGACACGGCACTTTCGAAAATAATCAAGATGGTGAGTGACGCCGCGTCCTCAAAAGCGCCGATCGCGAAAATTGCGGACAGGGTGTCCGGCGTGTTTGTCCCGGCGGTCATTATAATTTCCGTCGTCACATTGATAGTATGGCTGATGATCGGGCAGACATTTCCGTTCGCGCTTGCCCGTGCGATCTCGGTACTCGTGATAAGCTGCCCATGTGCGCTCGGACTTGCGACTCCGGTCGCGATAATGGTCGGTTCAGGTGTCGGCGCAAAGAACGGAATTTTATATAAAACGGCCGAAGTTCTTGAAAATGCCGGCAAAATAAAAATCGCCGCGCTCGATAAAACAGGCACTATAACGATGGGCTTGCCCGAGGTGACCGATGTCTTCACATCGAACGGCGTTTCGGAAAATGAGCTTTTGAGCCTTGCTCTCTCGCTCGAGAAAAAGAGCGAGCATCCGCTCGCGGGGGCTGTTAAAAGGCTCGGCGAAGAGAAAAATGTTTCCGAAAAAGAAGTGTCGGATTTTAAGGCTCTTCCGGGTAACGGGCTTGTCGGAATTATCGGCGGCGAAAAGGTTTCCGGTGGAAATCTTGAATTTATAAAAAACGAGACCAAAATTTCGCCGGAGGATGAGAAAAAGGCGGAGGAATTTTCGCGCCACGGGAAAACGCCGCTCTTCTTTGCAAAAGAAAATAAGCTTTTGGGAGTTATCGCGGTTGCGGACTCGGTCAAGCCCGAGAGCAGGGAGGCGATCTCAGAGCTTCACGAGATGGGTATCCGCGTCGTGATGCTGACGGGCGACAACGAACGCACAGCACGCGCGATCGCCGAAAAAGTCGGGGTCGATGAGGTCATTGCCGATGTGAAGCCGGACGGCAAAAAGGAAGCCGTCGAAAAACTTGCAAAAGAAGGCAAAGTCGCAATGGTCGGCGACGGCATAAACGATGCACCGCCTTTAACGAGAGCTGATGTCGGCATCGCGATCGGCGCGGGAACCGATGTCGCGATCGACGCGGCAGATGTTGTTCTGATGAAAAGCCGGCTGACGGACGTTCCGACGGCGATAAGGCTTTCGCGTGCAACGATCAGAAACATTCACGAGAATCTTTTCTGGGCGTTTATATATAATGTCATCGGTATTCCGCTTGCGGCAGGCTGTTTTTCGGCGCTGGGGCTGACGTTAAATCCGATGTTCGGCGCGGCGGCGATGAGTCTTTCGAGCGTTTCGGTCGTGTCGAACGCGTTAAGGCTTAATTTCTTTAAGGGATATCCGGATAAAAACAGCGACGGAAAGACTGTTTTGACAGTTAAAAATATGACGTGCTCTCACTGCGAAAACAGGGTGAGGGAGGCGCTTTTGAGCGTCCCGGGAGTGACGGAGGCTTTTGTCAGCGCAAAGTCCGGCAAAGCGGAGGTCTCGTGTGACGAAAAGACCGATAAGGAAGCATTGAAAACTGCCGTTGAGGCAGCGGGATATAAAGTAACAAAGATAAAGGAGTAATTATTATGATCAAAACAACCTTGAAAATCGACGGTATGATGTGCCAGATGTGCGAGGCGCACGTGAATGACGCGATAAGGGCGGCGTTTGATGTTAAAAAGGTCACCTCTTCACACTCTAAAGGCGAGACGGAGATAATCTCCGAAAATGAGCTCGATAAGGAAAAAATCAAGGAAGTCATCAAAGGTACGGGCTACACGCTCGGAGACATAAGCGAAGAGCCGTATGAAAAGAAAGGCCTTTTCTCGGCGTTTAAGAAGTAAAAATCGTTTTATCCACGCTGCCAAAAAGGTGTGGAGAGAGCCGCTTTAATATGCGCTCCGAAAATATCTTATTTTTGGTGCGCATATTAAAAAACGGGACAGTTTTTCGCATATAGCACTTGACAAATCGGGAAAAATGTGATATTCTATATTTTGTTGTTAGCCCGAGTGGCGGAACTGGCAGACGCACAGGACTTAAAATCCTGCGACCGTTAAAAGTCGTACCGGTTCGATTCCGGTCTCGGGCACCAACCTTTGGGGGTATAGCTCAGTTGGGAGAGCGGTTGCTTCGCATGTAACAGGTCTGGGGTTCGAATCCCCATATCTCCACCATATAGCCCGAAAGCGCCTATTTTAGGCGCTTTCTTTTTCTTGTGTACGAATTTTGTACGATTTTTTTGAAAAAATTAAATAATTCGCGAGTATATTTTAATTAAATTTCCCCTGTCAGAAACGAAAAAATTGTCATCTTCATGAACTTCAAAGGGAAAGTGAGCCTTGTTGCAGAGAATGTCTGGCTCGATCAGATCTTAAGCATTAATTTGTTTTATCACCTTTTACTGCCGCGACCGTCTTTTTGAAATTCATGCCGGAGGAAGCCTTTACCGAGCTGCATAGACAGGTGTATAAAATATCGATGATTGTAATCTGCCCCTGTATCAGCGGAAAGTCGGTGTCTAAATATTTGTTTGAGTTTCTGATTGTCGTACATATGTTAATATCCGAAACGTCGGAAAGAGGTGAGACAAGAAAGTCGCAAAGACTGACTATCAGCGCACCGTTTTTCTTTGCGTTTTGTGCCGCCTCGACCATTGCTTTAGTCCTGCCGGAGGATGAAATAACAAAGAGCATATCGTCCTTCTCCATGACGGACGCCTTCATTTTTGCAATTATTGCGTCTGAATCAAACGAACAGCTGCGTTTGATACGAAAAAGTTTTGTATAGGCATAAAGCGCTGTCACGGCAGATGTGCCCATCCCAATGAAATAGACGCATTTTGCTTTCATAAAGTGTTTTATAAACCTTATAAGTGTCTCTTCTTTCAGCGTGGAATAACAGTTTTCGACCACACTCGACGAAAAGCCGCACACCTTTTTGCTCAGAAGTTCGAACGAAAGACCGTCGCTTTCTTCGGGCGCAAAATTGTCGATCTTGATTTCGAGCCTTTTTTGATTGTCAACCTCGCTTCTGATCATTTTCTTAAATTCCCTAAAGCCCGAAACCCCGATCTCCTTCACAAAGCGGCAGACGGTAGCATAGCTCGTTTGGGTCCTTTCGGAAAGTTCCGTGATAGTCAGCTTATCGAGCGAGTCGATGTTTGACAGACAATAATCAGCCAAAAGCGAAAATTTGGATTTTTTATTTTCTTTAAGCATGTAAAGCCTTGCAATATAGAGTGCATTTTTCTGCATTTTGATCACCTCATAAAATTATAGTAGCATTTGTGATACAAAATGTCAATAATATATCATGATCGATAAAAAAATATAAAATATGATATTGTGTTATATCATATTTTTTTGTATAATGAAAAAGAGGTGATTACATGACAGAATTAAAATCCGGTTTTTTAAAAAGAGCATATGATAAATGTCTCGACAGCATTAAAAATACAATTGACCTTGAAGCACACAAGAAGGCGTACATTGGTGACCACAGGGAATATCATTACTTTGCGGAAAGCGAGTTCGCCGGAAAATACCTCGATACCTGCATTAATTTTTACAATGCGACGGGCGATCCGAGCCTTTTGGGCAAGGCAGAGGAGCTGGTGGAGTGTATAATAAAAAATCAGCATGATGACGGCTATCTCGGAGGATACCCGAAGGAGGATGAATGGCAAAAATTTTCCGTCTGGAACCAGACCTTCACGGTTTGCGGATTAATGTCATACTACAAAGCGACGAAGAGGAAAAGGGCGCTTGCCGCGGCTGAAAAGTGCTCAAAAAACATTGCTTTTCATTATATGGCAGAAAAAGATGATATTATGGATGCAATTAATGACGGGACGCAAAACGCTTCGTTTCTTTTAACGCTTCCGGAGCTTTATGACATAACCGATGATGTGGTCTATGCCAAATTTATCCGCTATATTATAAAAAGACTGAAAAATTCGGGTAACAACTTTTTTGATTTTGAAAGTATTTTTGATTTGAGAAGCAAAAAAGGAATCGAAAATTTCATCATTTTAATCGGCATGCTGTTCTACTATTGCGATTCAAATGATTATGAGTGTTTGTACGGTGCAAAAAAATATTGGGAAGAGCTCAATAGCACGCAGATTCGCCGCCCCGGAAACGGGACAAATGCGGAAAAATGGATTCCCGAGGGGAATAAGCCTTGCTTTTTGCCGCTCGATATTCACCCGAACGAAACTTGTGTTTCCGTCGGTTGGGCGGAACTTTCGCTTCTTCTTTACAAGGCGACCGGGGAGACGAAATATATTGACGCGGCAGAAAGAGCGCTTTTTAATCACATATTGGGTTCATTTGACGATGAGAGTGCCGACTTTGCGTATTATCAGCCGAATTTCGGGAAGAGGGTCACCAGGACAACCGGAAGCGATCCTTATAAGTGCTGCAGATACCGCGGATATAATTTTATCAGCCGTCTTAACGAGCTTTTGTTCACAGAAGATGACAAGGCTTTAATTCCGGCCGTATACGCTTCGGCAGTATACGATAACGGGAAGGTCAGAATTGAAGAAACTACCGGATATCCGTTTGACGGGAAGATCTTTTTTTCGGTTGTGGGTGACTGCGGGAAAAAACTAAAGCTTCGTATTCCGTCATGGTGTGAAGAGTATTATATTGCCGTGAACGGAAAAAAGAGCTCGGCTCCTTTGGTTGACGGATATGCGACCATTGAAATCAGTGACGGTGATGAAATATTGCTGGATCTCGGCATTCGGCTTGTAAAGGAAACTGTCATTATCGGCGAAAAAACATATGCCGGTTTTTCGTTCGGGCCGATCGTTATGGTTCCGGATTCGAATTTGAATGATGATATATATTCCGCAAAAGATTGCAGCGGCAAGTTTGTCAGAAACGATAAAACGGAATACAACCTTGAGTTTGATTCCGATTCATTGAAGCTTACAGATTATGCTTCGTCGGCAAAAAAGCATTCTGACGATGAGTATACCGAATGGATACTCGTTAAATAAAAAATATCGGGTGTAAATTTTACACCCGATATTTTTTATTCCTCCCACCGTCCGAAAATTCCGCACGGGAGAATAAGGTTTGAATTTGTGACCGGAAGGCCAACCTCGCCGGAGCTTATCTTTCCTTTGAAGCGCGAAAGATTTATTGCGAGTATGTTTTCAAGCACAGTAGGTGAGAGGCCGGTCGTGTATGAATTAATAAGGAAAAACAAGGGGTTGTCGGAAAGAACGTTCGAACAGAGCGAAACAAGATCATAAAGGTCGGTCTCAAGACTCCAGACTTCTTTTCCGGCACCGCGCCCGTAAGACGGGGGATCCATTACTATTGCGTCATAAGTGTTGCCGCGTCTTATTTCGCGCTCGACAAATTTTCTCACGTCGTCAACAATAAAGCGCATCGGCTTATCCGAAAGCCCTGATAAGGCGATGTTTTCCTTTGCCCATGCCGTCATACCCTTCGAACTGTCAACATGGCATACAAAAGCGCCGGCAGAAACGCAGGCGACCGTTGCTCCGCCGGTATAAGCGAAGAGGTTTAACACCCTTATCGGGCGATTCGCATTTTTGATTTTTGTTATCATATAGTCCCAGTTTACAGCCTGCTCGGGGAAGAGCCCTGTATGCTTAAAGCCCATCGGCTTAATGTAAAAAGAAAGATTTTTGTAATTTATCTGCCACTTTTCGGGGAGCTTTTTATAATATTCCCAGCTTCCGCCGCCGGATGACGATCTTATATATCTTGCATATGCCTTTTTTTCCCACTCTGCCGCATCCGTTTTCGGCCATATGACCTGAGGGTCGGGCCGTATAAGTATTATCTCTCCCCAGCGCTCAACCTTTTCTCCGTTATAAAGATCTAATATCTCATAATCCTTCCATTCGTTAGCCAAATTCATTTTATTGCACCTCTTCATCAAAGTAAGGAATAATTTCAAGCGTTTTGCCGTTAAGATATGAGAGCTTGCCTTCGTCCGAAAAATTAAATACGAGCTTATATGCACAAAGCTTTTGCGTGCCTTCGCCGCCGCCGTATTTAAAGTCGCCCTCTATCGGGCATCCGACAGACGCCATGTGCGCGCGTATCTGGTGCGATCTGCCGGTATATAACGTGATATCAAGAAGCGAGCGTCCCATATGCGAACGGAGCACTTTATATCCGGTCTTGACAAATTTTGAGCCCGGGCCTTCTTCTTTTTTTATCACCGATCTGTTTTTTTTGCGGTCCTTTAAGATATATCCGGTAAGAATATCGCTCTCTTTAGGGGGAGTGCCGCATACGATGCAGCGATAGTATTTTTCGATCTCTTTATTCTTAACCTTTTCATTTAAGAACCGAAGCGTTTCGGCGTTTTTCGCCGCGAGCACAATTCCAGAAGTGTTAACGTCAAGCCTGTTGCATATTGCCGGAGCAAACGAATGCCCGTCCTCCGGGTCATATTCGCCCTTATCATAAAGATAGCCTTTGATATACTCCGAAAGCGCGTTATCACAAGGTCCGTCCGGCTGGCTCTTCATTCCGGAGGGTTTATTTACGGCCAGAAGATCCTCGGTCTCGAAAATTATGTCAAGCTTTTTTTGAGGAAATGAGCTTTTTGGCGATTTGAAGAACTCATCGCCTATAAAAAGCGCAACCGTGTCTCCCGCGGAAAGAAAAAAGCTGCCGTCCTTCTTCTTTTTATTCACTTTTATATGGCCGGTTCTTATGTATTTATAAACAAGCGAACGCGGCATATCGGTTATTTTCATTATATATTTGTCAAGCCTCTGACCTGCGTCATCGGCGTTTAACGTAAATATTCTCATAATTGTTCTCCGTATCAATAACACTTTTCTCATTTTAGCATACAATAGTAAAAAAAGCAACAAAAAGAATTTAAAAAGCAAAACGCACAGTTGGGGAAAACTGTGCGCCTGCATCCAAATGAGATATAGGAGAGGAAAATGAAAAACTTTGTAAAGCGTTTTCTCTGCTTTACAATTTTATTATATAATATGATTGTGAATTAACTATATCTAAAATAAAAATAAAATGTGAACTTTTTATTTAAGGTTTATTATTTGACAAAATACTCTTTGTGTGGTAAAATTATTTTAATTAAGGCTTTGTTTTAAGGATGATGAATTATGGCAATCGACATTAAAAACGGACAACTTTATATCGGTTCTTTGACCGCTTCTTCTCTGGCCGAAAAATACGGCACGCCCCTTTATATTATGGATGAGGACGCGGTGAGGGACAATATGCGCGCCCTTAAAAGCGCGATCGACAAATACTATGATTCCGAGGGTATGATTACATATGCCTCGAAGGCGCTTTGTATAAAGGAAATGTGCAAAATCGCAAACGAAGAGGGGCTCGGACTTGACTGCGTGTCCGGAGGCGAGCTATACACGGCATACGCCTCAGGCTTTCCGATGGAAAAGATTCATTATCACGGAAATAATAAGACTGATGAGGAAATAAAGCTCGGCATATCTTACCGTGTCGGCAAATTTATTGTCGACAATACAGATGAGCTTATAAAGCTTAACGAATATGCAAAGGAAGCTGATATCATCCAGGATATTCTTTTAAGAATCACACCCGGGGTTGAAGCGCATACCCACGATTTTATCAAGACAGGGCAGATCGATTCAAAATTCGGATGCGCGATCAAGACCGGTGCTGCTGACGAGATAACAAAAAAAGCGTTAGAGCTTGAAAATATTAATCTTTGCGGGTTTCATTGTCATATCGGATCGCAGATATTTGAAAAAGAGCCTTTCGTCGAAGCGGCGAAGGTGATGCTGGACTTTACCGGTGACATGGAAAAAAAGCACGGTACTGAATTTTTGGAGCTTGTGCTCGGCGGAGGGTTCGGAATCAAGTATACAGATGAGGATAATCCGCTTTCTTATGACGAAATATTAAAGCCGGTGCTGACATATGTCAAAGAGCGCCGGAAAAAAGAAAAGCGCCCGTTAATTCGCCTCGGGTTTGAGCCCGGAAGGGCTATAGTCGGCCCTGCCGGAGTGACGCTCTATAAGGTCGGCGGGGTAAAGGAGATTCCCGGAGTTAGGACATATGTGTCTGTCGACGGGGGAATGGGAGATAACCCCAGATATATTTTATACGGCGCAAAATACTCTTTTTTAATTGCCGACAGATGCGATCAGCCGAAGGATAAAGAGGTCACCGTGTGCGGAAAGTGCTGCGAATCCGGCGATATGCTGGGTGAAAACGTTCCGATCGGCAATGTTAAGAGCGGCGACATTTTAGCCGTTTTGGCGACCGGTGCATATAACTATTCAATGGCAAGCAATTATAACAGAGTGCCGCGACCGCCGATCGTGTTTGTCCGCGGCGGAGAATCTCGAATCTGTGTGCGCCGCGAAACGTATGAAGATATTTTAAGATATGACGTTTGAGGGGATGAATGATTGGAACCGGTAATATTCAAATCGGAGGATTTCGAAGGACCGCTTGACCTTTTGCTTCACCTTATAAGCAAAAACAAGCTCTCTATTGTTGATGTGTCGCTTGCCGAAATTACCGATCAATATTTTTACTATATCGAGCGCTGGAAAAAAGAAAATATCGATTTTTCGAGCGAGTTTTTGGTCATCGCCTCGGAGCTTCTTTATATCAAGTCAAAGTTCCTTTTGCCAAGGCACGAGGAGGAGACGGTGGAGGATGACGGCACTGCGGTCAGCCTTATTGACAGGCTTAAGGAATACAAGCTTATCAAGCTCACGGCGGACAAGATTGCCGACAGGCAGTTTGAGTCAAAATACACATTTTTTAAGATCGCCGAGCAGATCAAATTCCCGTCAAAGCCGCTTGCGCCGATGGATAAGGACAGGCTCTTGAAATCTCTTTTTGCGCTGTCCGAAAGAAAGGCGCTCCTGCGGCCGCCGTCAAAGGAAAATATCAAAGAGGCGGTCATAAGAAAACCGGTTAGTATTTTTTCCAAAGTTAAGGATATATTAAAAAGTATAAAGCGAAGAACCAAAATGAAATATAAGGACTTATTCAAAGGAACGAGGAGCGAACGCGTCGCGTCCTTCCTCGCGCTTTTGGAGCTCATAAAGCTGAGCAAAGTTAAGTTTTATGAGGAGGATGACGGAATAACCATAACGGACGGGGAGGCGAAATGATGACGGACAGCGAAAAAATGTCTGCCTTAGAGGCGATTTTATTTGCCTCCGGCGAGAGTGTTGCGATCGGGGATATTGCCGCGGCGCTTGAGACTGACAGCGACGATGTTATAAAAACAGCCTCGATGCTCGAGGAAAAATACAAAGAAGGCGGAATCACGATCATCAGGATCGATGACGATCTTCAGCTTAAGACAAAAAAAGAATACTATGAATATGTAAGGCGCGTGACAGAGCCTAAAAGGAACGCTCCGCTTTCACACGCGGCGCTTGAGGTTCTTTCCATCGTTGCGTATAAACAGCCGGTCACAAGGAGCCAGATCGACTATATAAGAGGGGTTGACAGTTCAAGCTCCGTGAGCCGCCTTGTGATGTGCGGACTTATAGAGCAGACCGGCACGTCGGACGCGCCGGGCCGCCCGTCGCTTTATTCGACCACCAAAGAATTTTTGAGGGTCTTCGGCCTTCAAAACCTCGGCGAACTGCCCGACATCGGCGAGCTTTATAAGGAGCTTGAGACCGAGGAGAGTGACCAGCTTAAGATCGATGACGATTCGGCGGAAGTGTGATTTTAAAGGGTGTGTTTAAGCGATGATCATTATCATAGCGGCAATAATACTTGCTTTGGCGCTCATCCTTTTTATTCCGCTTAAGGCCGATGTATCGTATAAGGCAAAAAAAATTAATATCGACCTTGCGGCCGGGCCTATTCGCATCAAAATGAAAAAGGCGGATAAAGTAAAGAAAAAAGCGCCGGCCGAGGGTGAAAAAAAAGCCGGGAACGAAAAGAAACTGTCATTTGACGGCGGCATCAATTTGCTTAGCGCGCTTTATGAATCGTCAAGAGCCATAAGGCGCACCGTGAAAGTCGAAAAGCTGGAGCTTTCGGCACTTTACGGAAGCGGAGATGCGGCGGCGACCGGGTTTCTGCTCGGAATAGCTTATGCCGAAATTTATAAATTTATCGGCCTTGTCTCCTGCATTTTTACCGTAAATCCGCCCGTCATAACGATAAGCCCGTGTTATGAGGACGAACCTAAGTTTAATTTAGAGTTTGAATTAAGGGTCAAAACCAATGCGGCAAAGGCACTGTATACCGCGGTTAAATTTTATAAAAAATACAAATCATATAACAAAAGAAAGGATTGATTTTTTATGGCACATCCCATTGAAGGACTTATGGAATCATCAATGAAGAACATCAAGGAAATGGTTGACGTTAACACCATTATCGGAGACCCGGTTCAGACACCGGACGGAACGACGATCATTCCGGTTTCGAAGGTTGCATTCGGCTTTGGCGCGGGCGGTTCCAATATTCCGATAAAGGGCGTTTCGGCAACGGCTGAGGATTCGCCTTTCGGCGGCGGAAGCGGCGCGGGAGTTTCGATAAAGCCCGTCGGATTTTTGGTCGTCGGCCAGGATCAGATCAAGATGCTCCCGATCGAGACGACTTCCTCCACGTCGGTGGACAAGCTCTTTGAGTTCGTTCCGAAGATGATCGATAAGATCAATTCCATCATCAAGGAAAATAAGGAAGACGACGAATAATTAAAGTAAAAATACCGGATCTTGTGCATATACATTAGTTATGGCAGGTGATTGGTATTTTTAAGAAACTGACTTTATGTTTGTTGGCACTTTTGACGATGCAATTAAAAGTCCTTGCAAATGAGCCGGAGGTTTCGGCGCGCTCAGCGATCTGTGTTGATGCTGAAACCTTCGGGATTATTTTTGAAAAAAACGCAGACGAAAAGCTCCCGATGGCGAGCACGACGAAAATAATCACCGCGATAACGGCGCTTGAAAACTGTAGTGTCGACGACACAGTCACCGTTTCTGCCAACGCGGCGGCGACAGAGGGGTCGAGCGTCTGGCTCGCCGAAGGCGAAAAGCTTAAGCTGGGCGACTTATTGTATGCGCTGATGTTAGAATCTGGGAACGACGCGGCAGTCGCGATCGCGGAGCATGTTTCGGGAAGTGAGGGCGCATTTGCCGCTTTAATGAACGAAACGTGTAAAATGGCCGGCGCAAACAGCACAAACTGCGTGACTGCCAGCGGACTTGATGATGAAAACCATTATACCACCGCGCGCGACCTTGCGCTGATCGCAAGATATGCGATGCAAAACGATGATTTTAAGAAAATCGTTTCCACACAGAGTTACAGGATTCCATGGAAAGGCAAAGGATGGGACAGATCACTCAAAAATCATAACAAGCTCCTGGCTTCTTATCCGGGTGCAAACGGTATTAAAACCGGATATACCAAAAAGTCCGGCCGGTGCCTCGTTTCATCGGCAGAGAAGGACGGCTTCGGAGCGATCGTCGTAACGCTTTCTGATCCCAACGACTGGGAGGATCATAAAAAGCTATTGGATTTCGCATTTTCCGAATATAAAAGCACAAAATGCGTATTCGAAAAAGGCGAGACACTTGGCACTATTGAGGTTGCGGGAAGCAGGGAAAAACTCCCGTATTCAGCGGACAGAGACCTTTACTTAAAGGAGTGCCGCGACCCTCTTGGTATTTCTGTGAGATACAACATAAAAGAGGAACTCGGCGCGCCGGTATCAAAAAACGACATAATCGGCAGTGCCGATGTATATAATAACGGCCTGTATATAACGACAGTCAATCTTACGGCGTCGCAGAATGCCGAGAAAAACGATCTTTCTTATGAATATAAAGAAAGATATATTTTTTTGATCAAAATACTTTTAGAGCAGATGAGGTAAACCTATGATGAGATTGCAAAAGTTCCTTGCGCTTTCCGGCGTTGCGTCGCGAAGAAGGGCAGAGGAGCTGATAAAAGAAGGAAGAGTTAATGTAAACGGAGTGCTCATAACCGAAATGGGCAATACGGTCGACGAGGAGTCCGACCGTGTGACGCTTGACGGAAAAAATGTAAAAATTGAAAGCACAAAGCGCTATATCATATTAAATAAACCGAAGGGCTATATCACGACCGCTAAAGATAATTTCGACAGGAAGACCGTTATGGAGCTTGTCTCCGACATAAAAGAGAGGATATACCCCGTCGGAAGGCTTGACTATGACACCGAAGGGCTTCTCCTTATGACTAACGACGGCGATTTTGCAAATGCTATCGCGCATCCGAAGAAAAGTATTGAAAAGGTGTATCTTGCGCGGGTCAAAGGTGAATTTAATGAGGAAAAGGCCGAAAAACTGCGTGCCGGGGTCGTTATCGACGGGAAAAAGACCGCTCCGGCAAAAGTGAAGATATTAAAAGCCGGTGAGAATTTCACGGATGTAAGAATCGTAATTCACGAAGGCAGAAACAGGCAGGTGCGCCGTATGCTGGAGGCTGTCGGCAAGGAGGTATTAAAGCTTACAAGGGTACGGATGGGGGAATTGCAGCTGGGAAATTTGGCTGTCGGTGAATGCAGGGAG
>ERZ779851.319-NODE-319-length-48313-cov-6.073148_pt1 | contig 48313 bp, 46 predicted proteins | sample MGYA00511094_ERZ779851 | MGnify/ENA primary metagenome ERZ779851 (study PRJEB29588, sample SAMEA2155512) | human gut metagenome | biome: human gut; feature: human-associated habitat; material: faeces | place: Denmark | collected 2008/2010 ...
CCGCCGCTGTAACCGCCGTCGGTGTAGCCGTCCTCGTTCGCCTCGGCTGTCGGTTCGGTTGTAGTTTCCACAGGCTCGTCCACAAAATCGGGACTGTCGGAACTGCTTGTAACAGGCGGCTCGGTAGTTTCCGATACAGTTGTTTCAGTTGGCGGAGTTTCTGTGCTTTCCGCTGTTTCGGCAGTTTCAACCGTTTCCGAAATCTCGCTTGTTTCGGGAGTTTCGCCGCTGTCGCCGCCCGAAATTGACGAGAAAACAAGCAGAGCAATCAGAACCACAGCCGCACCGCCGATAATCAGGATTGTTTTCATATCGAGCTTGCCCTTGCCGCCCTTTTTCGGCGAAAATCCCGTTGAAATCGAGAAAGTGTTGCCGTCGAGTTCCTCAATTCTCCCTTCGGCTTTGAGCTGTTCAAACCGCTTTTCGTCAAGGCTGTCGAGAACCTCGGCGGTTTTGTACTGCGTGTATTTTCCGTCAACCATACAGGTCTGCGTAGCTTTCACAAACTGCTTGAAATCGGCGGTCTGCGTGAGCATTTTTTCCTCAAACGGAACGCCTTTTTCGTCTGCGTTCTGTTCGGGAATTACAAACAGCGTTTTTGCGGCGTCGTCAAAACTTGAAATTTCAATCTTGAAGAAATACATCATTTTCCGCCTTTCATTTTCGGTTTCTTGTCAAACTCCATACCAAATCCGACCCTCGCACAGCCGTTTTTGTCCACACGGTCCTTGAAGAAAACCGTCGCCTCGTAGGGCTTGCCCGTGCGTTCAGACTTAAAGCCGCTGATGACCGCTCTGCCACGGAGTAAAAGCAGTTTCAGAATATCCTCGGAGAACGTTTTGCCCTTTGAGGTGAAGAAGTAATCGTCCTCGTAAACACGAAAAAAGCAGCTTTTAGGGGAGTTCTCGCAGTAGAAAACCGCCTTGTTGTTCTTGACGAATTTGTAGATATTGCCGCCGCATTTCGGGCATTTTCCGAGTACCTCACGGGGCGGAGCAAGGGAGATGTGTTTCTTTCCGTTTTCGGAGGAAATAATCGACTTTATCTTGCCGACAATGCCGGATATAACGTCGTTTGCGGCGATTGTTCCGTTTTCGATTGCGTTTAACTGCAATTCCATAGCGGCGGTGAGTTCCACGGATTTCACCTCGTCGGGCAGCAGCGAAATAACCTTTTTGCCCTTGTCGGTGGACACAAGCTGTTTGCCTTTTCGCTCGATATACCCGACCTTGATAACCCTCTCGATAATCGCCGCCCTTGTCGCAGGAGTTCCCAAACCTCTCTCGGAAACGCACTCCGACAGCTCCTTATCCTCAATTCTGCGGTCGATATTCTCCATAGCTTTCAGCAACGTGCTTTCGCTGAAACGCTTGGGCGGCTGTGTTTCGCATTCCGAGATTTCAATGCTTTTCACGTCGAATATTTCACCCTCGGAGCAGTTCGGCGTGGCATTTTTGTTGTCCTTATCGGGGTAGAATTCCTTCCAGCCGAGCCTTGCGGGGACTTTAGTTTTCAGCTTGAAGTTCTCGCCGTTAATCTCAAAAATATACTCCGTTTCGGTGTATTCGTACTGCGGCGAGAGAGCCGCAAGAAAACGGGTTATTACCATATCCAGAACGGCTCTTTCGTTTTCGGATAATTCTGCTTTTGCCGCATTTGAAATATTTTCGGTCGGGATTATAGCGTGGTGGTCGGAAACTTTGCTGTTGTTGATAATTCGGCTGTCAATGTTCAGACCCTCCGCAAGAACCTCGTCCGCAAAATCACCGAACGCACGGAGCATTGAAACACGCTCCTCAAGAATACCTGACATATCCTCGGTCAGATAGTTGCTGTCCGTTCTCGGATAAGTGAGCAGTTTCTTCTCATAAAGCGACTGCATAACAGCAAGCGTTGTCGCCGCAGAAAAGCCGAGTTTCTCGTTCGCCTCTACCTGCAAAGAGGTGAGCGAAAACATCAGCGGGCGGTTTTCTTTTTTCTGCTTTGCCTTGACGGAAACCGCCTTGCACGGCGAATTAGCGCACTTTGCCTTTATTCTCTCGGCGGCGTTTTTGTCGGGAACACTTTCGTTCTCTCCGTCAAACCATTCTGCGCCGTTATCGAGTTTCAGCTTGAAATAGGGCTTTTTCGTGAAATTGTCGATTTCGTTGTCACGCTCGACAATCATATTCACAACGGCGGTCTGAACTCTGCCGACGGAACACAACGCTCCCAAATGCTTTGTATAGAGCCTTGTCATATTCATTCCCCAGAGCCAGTCAATCTTGGCGCGTGTAATACCTGCGCTGTACATATTTTCCTTGTCGGCGGCAGGGAGAAGATGTTCAAATCCATTTCGGATACTCTCGGCAGTAAGCGAGGAAATCCACAAACGCTTGAACGGCTTTTTACAGCCCACATAATCGTATATGTAACGGAAAATGCACTCGCCCTCTCGACCTGCGTCGGTGGCGCAGATAATCTCGTCAACCTCTTTGCTGTTCATCAGCTTTTGGAGCTTGGCGAGAACATCAGCGGCGTTCTCAATCGGTACAAACTCAAATTCGGGAATAATCGGCAAATCCGCTAAATTCCACTTTTCGTATTTGCTGTCGTACTCCTGCGGCTCTTTCAGGCGAACCAAATGACCTCTCGCCGCCGTGACAAGATACCCGTTGCCACGCAGAACTCCGTCAACGTTCTCGTTTGCGCCGATTACGGCGGAAATGTCACGAGCAACGGACGGCTTTTCAGCAATCACTAATTTCATTGTTTTCCTCCTGTTCGGTTACTTTTTCTTCGGGGGTGATACATATATCACCTTGTTCTGTCTTGGGGATTTCAGTTGTTTCGCTTGCGGAAACAGGCTTTTTGACAGGCTCTTTATCAAATAATCCTGCTTCGACCGCCGCCCGAACCTCCGAAATAACAACGCCTTTCTTGATAAGAGTTTCGGTTAAAAGCTCTCCCTCAAGAGCCGTAAGTTCGCTGTTTGCCGCAGTTAATTCGGCGGTAAGAGTTTCAATAGCCTTGCGAGCCTTTTCAATCTTTGCGTTATGACTTTCAATCTCCGTATTTTTGGAGCTTATCTTGCGTTTGAGATGATTTATTCTTTGTTTAAGCGTAGGCAATCCTATAACCTCCCTTGTTTTTTCTTCTCACGGATTTTGTGAATATAGTAGGCGGCAATCACCGCAAGCAACACGCCAATATCCACAAGGCTGATACGGAAAGGCGGCAGTCCGCTGTCGTCCGTAATCGGCGCATCGAAGAAATTTGCCTTAATCGTGAAGAAAATAAGCGTTAGCATAACCGCCGCAACTATGCCAATGCAAATCCGCTGTTTCACGCTTTTTTTCGTGATGTATGCGTACAGTTTTTTAATTGCTACCACTCTCCCAATAGTCAATCATACCTTGAATTATACGAACCTCACGCCGTTTTCCAAATCAAAGATTTGGACGGCTGAGAGAACCGTGAAATTCATCTTCGCCGCAAAGCGGCGGCAACCTGTCGGTTGCTATGAGAACTGCGTTCTCATAAGATGAATTATCGCCTTGGACGCTTCATAGCGAGTTTTCTCGTTCTCGGTGAAATTGTAGATTTCGGGGTAATCCTTATCGTAATAGTCCTTGATGGTATATAATTTAACCGTCAGTTTCGTGTGGTCGTCGGGACAATGACCGCCGCAGTATTCGTGGATTTCGCCCTCCTCGTCCGTGTAGGAACAGCATTTACAGCCGGGTTCGGTTTCACGTCTGCACTGCTCGTTCGGGCAAGTGTTGCCGCCTGTTTCCTCGGCGGTTTTTATTACGAATGTATCGCCCCAGCGGCAGGAATTTTCATTTACGGTTTTCATAAATTCCTCGAAATCCTCTTTCTTGAAATCGAAATCGTAAATCTCTGCGTCCGTCACGCCGTCAGCCTGCTGTTTTTCTCTCGTCATTAAAACGAAAAGCAACGACATATAATCTGCGTAATCTTCCGTGCCGAAATTGTCGATAATCGAATTTATCGTGCTGTCTGCGCCTTTGGCAGGATAACGAAGGATATTATTATCCTTGTCGATATACTGAATAATCTTGCGGGGGTCGTTATCGTCGCTGTCGCAGAATGAAGTCACCTTGTCTTTCAGAGCCTTTTTCGCTTGAGTTTCCATAACTTCCTTTGCCTGTTCGACAAACTCCTTGTACCCCTCATAGATTTCTTCGGGGGTTTGCGAAGAATTATCGTCCACGAGCCACGCACCGCCGCCCGCAACCGCACCGCTTGCACCGCCGAGCATTGAGCCGAACATCAGCGCAATAAGCAGAATGAGCAGAACTGCGCCGATTACGATAAGGCTGTACGGCATTGTTTCCGCAATCAGGCTCGCAACCTTTGAAACCGCATTAACAACGGCTTTTGCGGCGGCTTGTGCGGCTTTGTAGGCAGCCTGCACCGTCTTTTTTGCGGCGTTTGCCGTAGCTTTTCCCGCCGCGTTTGCGCCCTTGCGAACCGCCTGTTTTGCGAGATAATTTGCCTGCGATTTCAGCTTGTTTCTGAAAATCCGTTTTTTCAGAGCGCGCTTTAATTCCGCCGAGGTCGGCTTGTGAAGTTTGCGGTAGACTCGTTTGGTTATTTTTGCGCCCTTTTTAACGGTTTTAACACCTGTTTCAACAGCGGTTTTTGCGCCACGTCCGACATAATCGTAGGTCTGCATACCCAGCTTTGCCGCAGACGTACCCGTTTCGTTTTTGTCGCTCTTGGAGTAAAACTCCTGCTTGAGCATTTCTGCGGGTTTCTGCGCAAAACGGTACACCTTTTTCGCTCCCGAAACGCCCATAGGAACGAGCTTTTTCAGCCTGCCACTTGAACCGATTGAACCGCCGCCCATAGCCATTTGCATTAGGTCGGCTTGTTTCTTGTCAATCTTGAATTTTTGCTTTTGCAAGCGTTTTAATTTGAGCTTTTTCAGCTTTTGCGGTTTTTGGCGGTAAATAACACGCTCCTTGCGCTTGGTGAGCTTTTCGGAACTGACAACGCCGTTTTCCAGCACCTTGTAATTCTTTCGTGGTGCGAGTTTCGGTCGCTTGTCCTTAAAGCGTTTCTTCCAACGAGCCGCCGCAGTCGGGGAGGGTTTCGGCTTGCCGATTTTTGCGGTTTTTTCGGCGTTCAGAGTAAGCGTTTTTCGCTCTGTAACGCCACTTTTCGGAGGTTCAACGGCTTTCGATATTGCAGAAACCATAGGATTTTGCTTTGCTAATTTGCCGCTTGTAATTGTTTCGGCAGCCTGCGGAACTAAATCGGAAACGGCGGCTGAATTTGTCGTAGACTTCTTGGGCGAGCCGCCTGTAAAATGCTCTCGTTTTTGCGCCGCCACGGACGGAACGCCTTGTGTATCAGCAGGTTTTCCGTCTTTGTCCGAGCCGCCGATTGTGCGGACTTGCCGCTTTTCAATTTCGCCGCCGCTTTTCTTGGAAAGCTCTGTTTTTTGAGCGATACCGTGGGAAATAACCGCCTTATCGTTGACGGAATGCGATTTTATGCCGCCGTTATCCATAATGACCTTCAAATCAATCACCCCCTTTGGCGCACAAAAAAACAGCCAAGCTGTTCACTTGACTGTTTATCGAATATTTGTTTTTGGATTTCAGAAATCCTTGCCGAAAAGAATTGTCATAAAGTTTCTTCGTGCGTTCAGAATACGCACAACCTTAACGGTTTGGGTTTCAATTCGGTAGAACACATTGTAGTTTCCGCAGACGAGATAGCGGTAGTCGGTTTCCTCGGAAATTCGGGAAACAAGCGGTGCGCCGATTTTGGGATAATCCGCAAGCCTTCCTATATTGTTTACAATATTTCCGACAACCTTTGCCGCCGAACTCTCATTGTCCAAATCAACCGAGATATACTCCCGAATTTGCCTTAAATCTTCCCTCGCTTCGTGCGAGAACTCAATCCTGAACGTCATCGGCAAACTCCTTTTCAATTTCGGAGAAATCTATCCAGCCTTTTTCCCGTGCCGAACGCTCGCCCTTTTCAAGCTCGCTCATCAGCTTTAATTCGGCTTTGATTTTTTCAAACTCGTCAATATCAAGGATAACATACCGACCTCTGCCGTTTTTGGTGAGGAATACAGGCTCGCCGTCCTCAACGTCACGAAGGACCTCGTTGTAATTGCGTAAATCGGAAACAGGTTTTATGCTCGGCATAAATATCAGCTCCTTTCTTGCCTTGCTGTAAATATTATAGCATAATATTACGAAAAAATCAACAGCTTTTCGACCTGCTTTCCAATAAATTCAATATTATTTTGTTCCCGCCCATTGATTAGCCATAGCCCTTGCCACTCCCATAAAGGTTTTGGAGCGTATTTTCGCCCTTTCAGCTTGGTTTTTTCCGCTGACTTTCATAGCCCAGCAAATTCCTTTAACCTTGCCGCATTGAGCAAGATATTTCCCGTAAGGCACAGGGCGAGGGAGTTTATTTGTCGGTTTCAGCGGCGGCAACCCTTTTAGCCACAGACAAGTCCGCTTAGTAACATAGTTTTCGCTGTCCTCTGCGTTCTCCGCAAAGAAATACGGCTCTATAATCTGCGTCGGCTTTTTGTAACGCTTTGACATATACCCGACAGGGTTTTCAATCGCAATTCTCTCACAGTCCGCATTTGCAAATCTGAGAAAGAAATCGGCGGCGTCCTCTCGGAGTTTTTCACGCTCCGCAATTTTTTCGGGAGAGTTGCATTTCGGAGAGAAGTGCCGTGTGCCTGCAATCGTCAAATATGTACACGGTGGAAATGCGATTATCATATCCCACTTTCCGCAGATACTGTGAGTTTTTCCGTCCATAGTTGTAAACGAGCAATCACCGCCGAGCAAAGGGAGAACGTCGCCCTGTATGTGCCATTCGGGGAAACCGCCCGAACAAGGAACAAGGTCACAGCTGTATGCACTGTGACCTAATTTCCGTAATTCGATTGTTACCCTTTGACTTTCCTCGCAAGCAACCAATATTCTCATTGTCACTCTCCGAATTTCGTTGTCATTAGCTTGTAGAGCTTGATATCGGTTGGGAAGTCGTCCTTGAAAGGCAGAGAGCCGTTCAGTCCGCAGTAAATCAGACCACTACCTGCGGGCGCACCCGTGACAAATTTCATCATTGCGTCGGGGATTTTGAGTATTCGGGCAAGCTGTTCACGGTCTGAAGCGGCTTGGTTCAGCATCAGGATAAACTCCGAGTTGGAGAGCATTGACCGAGCCGTATCGGACTTTAACAAATCCTCAACATTCTGCGTTATGCCTGTCGGAATACCGCCCCATTTTCTTGCTCTCTTGTACAGCTCAAACAGGAAGTTTGCGCTTTCCTCGTTACGGAACAGCAGATAAATTTCGTCAATGTAAATGCGAGTTCTTATGCCACGTTCACGGTTACGAACGATTTTGTCCCACAGGTTTTCAAGTACGACCATCATTCCTAACGGCTTTAACTGCTTGCCCAAATCCTTGATGTCATACACAACCACACGGTTATTGACATCAACATTTGAGGGATAGCTGAATGTTTTCATAGAGCCGTTTACATAGAGTTCAAGCGACATATACAGCGGCTTTGCCTCCTCGGAAGTCTGCTTGCAGAGAATATCGTAATAGTCCTTGAGAGTAGGCATTTCGGTGGTTTTCCCTAAAAGAAAATCCCTGTAAACCTCGTGCAGACAGTTGTCGATAATGGTTTTCTGTTCGGGGGAAATGCCCTGTTTTCCCATAATCGTTTCAAAGAACGAAAGGAAGAAATCATACTTTGACGAAACCACATCTTCGCCCTTGTTGTACTCCTCAATCGAGATTTCAAGCGGATTTAAGTGCGTATCGCTGCTTTCGGATATATACAAAAGTTCGCCGCCGAGAGCCTTGACGAGGTTCGTGTACTCACGTTCGGGGTCAACGATGATAATATCGTCATTCGTGGCGAGAAAAACGTTGAGCATTTCACGCTTTGCCGAGAAAGATTTACCCGAACCCGGACAGCCGAGAATAAAGCCGTTTGCGTTAATCAGGCTCGCCCTGTTGAACACGATAAGATTGTTTGTGGTCTGATTTAAGCCGTAATAAACGCCGCCCTCCTGCGACAATTCCCTTGAGTTGAACGGCATAAACACGCAAGCACTCTCGGTTGTAAGCGTTCTGCGGACCTTAAGGCGGCAATTTCCGAGCGGTAGGCAGCTTGCGAGAGCGTCCTCCTGCTGAAAGTTCGCGCGGCTTGTGGTGCAGACCTTTGTTCGGAAAACCGCCTCGACTTTTTCGGTGTTGTTGTCGAGTTCCTCAAAACTCGTCCCCGTAACCATAACGATTAAATTAAGCAGATACATTTTCTGATTTTTGCTTTGTAAATCGTTCAAAAGTTCCTCGCCTTCTTCAAGCGACTGCTTCAAATCGTCCGAAATAACGTCGGTAAACACGCCGTTCTGAGCCGCTTTTCGCTCTTTCTGCATTTTGTTGGAACGCATTGCGGTGAGCTGTCTTTTTACTACCTTAATAGCCTCGCTCGGTTCGACGGGGGCGATATTTACCGTTGTCACTATCGGTAATGATGTTTCGCAGAGTTCCTTTAACAAATCGTCCGTGAGGGAACTCGGAAGATGTTTCAGATAGACCATTCGGGCGAATTTATCGTTGTACATAAAATAGTCTTTCTTGAACTCAAAGTAATCGGGACAGCACAGCGACTTTTCCGACCCACGCAGAAACTCCGAGGACGTAATCGGGCGTATTTCTTGATTTACGCCACGGAAAATATCCGCAATAATTCGGATACGCTGATTAGCCTGCAATTTCTCGATATTCGAGCCGATTTTCTGAAAACACGTCCGCATTGCCAGCTCGTGAGCCGCAATTTTCTGTTGAGCAATTTCCAGATTAGCCGCCGTGACGGTGATTGTGATGTACTTTTTCGTGGTAATTCCGTTCTGACCCTGTTTCATCTTGTCAAGGAGCATATCGTTGTACTCCTGCCGATACTCGTCAAAGCCGTCGTTTGCGGGCTTTAAGAGGATTTTGTGGGCAAATTCACGCTGATTTATAACGTTGTTGTGGAGAGTGACCTGAATATCGTCCGTGGTGTCGAACGAGTTCAGCAAGTCCCCGTAAGCGAGGAAAATCCGCTCCTGTTCAGTTCCGTCGGCGGCGTCATAAGTGACGTCCGTAAACGAATATGTAACGGAATAATGGTTTGGATTTACCTCAAAAATGTACTTGCCGCAAACGTGTTCGTAGGGAATTGTTTCCTGCACCGAATGGGCAACCTTGCGGTTTTCGCTCTTGACTTTCTGCTTTTTCGGTCGCTTTTGCTTTGATGTGCGAACCTTGTCTATTTCCTTTGCGGTGCTTGCCGCAGCGGGCTTTTTGGGTGAGAATAAACTGCTCATTTAACACGCTCCTTTCGCTTTGATTTTCTGTTGTTTGACTTAATCGCCGCAAGCTGATGTGCGATTTCGTCCTCGATTATTTCCTCACGGCAATTCCAGAATACAGGCAGTTCCTCGTACTTTCGTTTCTGCGGCTCGACCCATTTCTGCCGATAGAGTATAGCGAGAAATTTCTCAAACGGCATTCCGTCATATCTGAAAAATCCAAAGGCGAAAACGGGGATTGCCACAAGAATAATTATCCAGCCCACCAAATCCTCGCCGAGATAGTCCTTGCCGAAAATGAATAGTGGAACGCAGACTGCGAGAGCGACAACCGCCGAAACCAACTGCCTTACGGTTAAGCCGAACAGAAATTTCTCCTTGTAGTCGGTGATTTCTTTCGGTATTTTTATTTCAATCAATTTTCACACCTCCTACATTGCTCCGCAGATTTTCTTTGACCAACTGCCGGACTGCATTACGCCCATAGCCAAAGTGAGAGTTGTGACAAGTCCCATAACGCCGTTCAGCGTAAGGTTTGTGCTGCCTATTCTGCCGCTTACCAAAGCGGTATTTACCGCCGAATAAGCCACGAACATAATGGCTAAAACTATTGCCTGCAAGCTGACTGCGGCATAGGATTTAAGGAAACCTTTTCCCACGTCGGACAGCCCCTCGCACGCAAACGTTGACAGCGGCACGGGAGCGATAAGCGTGTAAACCGTAAGTTCAAACAGTCTTGCAATAACCACAACATTTGCGAGTACCATAATTATTTTCATAATCAGACCTTGAATTGAAATCTGCAAATTCAGCAGCATAGGCTGAAAATTCAGAAAACCTGCGTCATAATTGTTTACAATCTGCGAGGCTTGAGAGGCGGAAACGAAATATTGAGCCTTTGTCATATCGTCGCCGTCTATGAAACAATACTGCGTTATAGTTCCGCTGATTGCGTTTATAAAGCTGTTAAATCCACGATAAAGTATTGTGGTGAACAACTCCGCATTGTCAACGCAGACTTTCGCCGCAACAAGTTTCAGAAATAACATCAGCACGTTCTCCCAAGTCACCCATTGCAAATGGAGCGATTTTGTGAAGAAATCTATCAGGAAGAACATAACGCACAAGGTTATCGCCGTAGCTTTAATTGCCGAAACGAGATTAGGCAGGGACGTTGTAGCTGTTTGGAGTAAACTGTCGTTTGTGAGCAGTTCAATCAGCATAGAGAACATTGAGTTCAGCTCGTTTATAATGCTCCTTATGTTGTCCATACACTGCCCGTAACCCCACATAGAAAGACCTCCTTTCAGAAAAGGAAAAGGCGGCGCACCTTTGCACCGCCAATTCCAACAAAAATTTGCGAGGTTAAGCCGTAATTCCGAACAGGTCAAGCGACAGCGTGAGCGCAAAGACCACAAATCCGCTTGCAAGGGTCATAAGACCACGGGTCTTTGCTTCTGCGTCGTCGTTCTTGATTGCCAGAGCAAACATTACGCCGCCGACGAATGCTACAACAAGACCGATACGTCCTATCCAAGTCGCAAAAAAGCCGACTACCTCGTTAAAGGCAGCCTCGCCCTCTACAGCGCCGCCTTCGCCGTTGCCCTCCGCAAAGGCGGAAACGGCGGTTGCCATAGCCATTGTCACCATAGTGGTAACAGAGGTGATAATCTGCTTGCGCTTTCTGTTTGCCGCAGAGAAGAAACGCACAAGCGGATTTCTCTTTGCGGTCTGCCGGTTGCCCTCGGCAGGAAGGGTTGTGATGTTGTTTTCCATAAGAAAACCTCCTTGTTGAATAAATGTATATGTATAACCGCCGAATGCGGCTATATCCGTCAGAAAAGTTCTGCGCTTTCAACAAACGCATTGTAATCTTTCTCGCCGAAAACTTTAGGTTCGGATAAATCCATAGGGACTATATCTTCTGCGTTCGGTAATTCCTCGTCCGAGAAATCCAAACGCTGATTAACCTCAAACGCAACCGTACTTGCGAGCTGTTTCTGCTGTTCGTGTTTTTCGATAAGGGCGGCGATTTCCTGCTCGTCCTCCTCGTAGGAAAACTCGTTGTCAATGCTGTCGTCAGCCATTTCGTACTCCTCCTCGTTTTCATCGTCGGGAATGTCCACGTCCGTAATCGGCTTTTCATCGTCAATCGGCTTTGCAACCGCTTTCGGCGGGATTTTCTCGGTGTAATTTGCGGTCATATCGGGGGATTTTTCCGTTATAAGACCGTCAATCAGATAGGCGTATTTCTTGTTGCTGTCCTCCAAATAGGGGTAATTCGGGTGCTTTTCAATGTCGAATTTGTGGCAGAAAAACGGATACAGCGCACGGACAATAAGGACGCACTCGTTGGCTTTCATCACCTTTAATTCGTCCGTTGTCATCAGCTCTCTGCCCATTATGCTGTTGTTTTCGGACGTTGACGGGGACTTGTGACTTCGTGTCCTGTTCTGCGAAACCACGTCAATCGTTTCCTTTCCAAGCGACTTTGAAATAGCCTCCAATGTACTTGCTTCCTGTCCGCCCAAAAATAAAAGACTGTCGCAGTTACCTGTGACAATCTCCCACGATTTATCGTACATTTTCTTTAGCTGTGCCAAATTCTGAATGATTATGTTCGCCGAAATCTCCATTGAACGCATAGTCGCCAGCAGCTTGTCGAAATCGGGAATAGTGCCGATGTTCGCAAACTCATCAAGCAGACAGCGAACGTGAACGGGTAATCTGCCGCCGTACTTAAAGTTGGCGGTATCATACAGCGTATCGAATAACTGCGTGTACATCATTGCCGCCAAAAAGTTGAACGTTGCGTCCGAGGACGGAATGATTACGAACAGAGCCGTTTTCTTATCGCCCAATGTGTCGAGATGAATATTGTCCGTGTGCGTTAAGTCAGCAACTTCGGGCAAATTAAAAGCCGCAAATCGTACTGCGGCTGAAATAAGTATTGATTTTGCGGTTTCGGCAGGAGCTTTCTTAAAGTCGGCGTAATAAGAAACCGCCATACTCTGCGGATTTTCCCCACGCAGCTCGTCCATCATTTCATCAAGAGGAGAGCGGTGGTTTTCGTCCTGCTCGGAGATTTCTGCAAGCCGCATCATCTTCATTACCGTTGAGAAATTGCGGTCGAGGGAATTGCCGTTCAAGTCCTTTGCGTCCTCTTTTTCAAGTAAATAGAACGAAATCGCAAGAGTAAGCGCCTTTGTACTGTCGTCCCAGAACTGATCTCCGCCCGAAGAACCCTCTTGTTTGGTGTTCTTCATTAAGCAGTTGACCATTTTCATAACGTAGGTTTTATTCATCTCGCCGTTCTTGTCATAGACATAATTAAACGGATTATAATTATTGCTATGCGCCATATCTATGAGGTTGAACACACGAATTTCATAACCTGCCTTTTCCATAAGCTTACCGCAAGAACGGAGCAATTCACCTTTCGGGTCGGTGACAACGTAGCTTGTGTTAAGCTGCATAAGGTTTGGCTTGACGTAGAAACGGGATTTACCAGAACCCGAACCACCTATTACCAAGACATTCAGATTTTCCCTGTGCTGTCGGGTGTTGAGCGACATTTTAACCTCTTGCGTGAGAATGATGTTATTGTCCGTTTCAAACGGAGATTTCGGCTTTGCAGAGGGCTTTTCACCCTTTTTCTTTTCGGGCTTGTCCTCAAGGAATTTCTCCTCTTTTTCGTTTGCCCACCGAGCCGAACCGTGTTCCACGCCCTTGCGGTGCAAACGCTTACGGCTTGTGTATTTCATCAGCGCATAAATGCCGAGCGCAAAAGCGACAATCAGCGTTATCTTTGCGCTGTAACCCGAAAAATCCGTGAAATGTTCCCACACAGTATCGGGCGAAGTAAGAACACTTTCAACCTCGGTCATTAAAAGGTTAAAATCCAACACGCCCTCATCGTCAACTGACAAATCCATAGCCGCACCGAGTGCCGCAGAAACATACAAAACCGCAAACACGATTATTACATAGAGCAAAATCGTGAGCATATCAGGCTTTTTCTTTTTCAATGCTTCAACCCCTTACTTTCGCTCAGCTTTACCTTCGGAGTTTCGGGCGCAGCCTGCTTTTTCTTCTTGAGATTGCTTTGTATTCTGTTCTGCAAAACGCTCTGATTTTTCGCTTTCTGAAAAGCGTTACGAGCGTTTTCAAGCGGAATATCGAAGTTCCTCGCAATCTTTTCCTCAACGCCGACAGTCGAAAAATTGTAGGTCAGCGACTTGCCGCCCATTGAGATATTAAAGACATTACTGCCGGTTCTTTCAATGTGCATTTCCTGCGAAATGCCTTGTCTGTTGACGGCTCTTTCCTCAAGTTTGGAGCGGATTTGGCTCTCAATTTTGACAGCCTTGGAAACCGCTTTGTCGGCTTGGTAATCGGACATTCCGAGTTGCGTAACGCAGAGTTTTTTCATCTCGTCATGGCTCATTTTAGCGGGAGTTAAGCCGATTGATTTCTCGCCCGTTTTTAATACAATATGTGTGTCCTGTCCATTCTTGAAATTAACAGCGTCAAACCTTGTATCTCGGAGCGTTAAATCGTCGCTCTGATAGCGGATATTTGTTTTCAGCAAATTTATGTTGTCAATCTGCGTTGGCTTTGCAAAATATGCTTGGCGGTCAAGTTTCAAATCATAGCAGACCTTATTTGCGGCGATATCTGCCTTTGCCGCCGAATATCCGAAATTTTCCTGTATAGCCTGCGACACCTGTTCTTTGGTGAGCTTATCAGCAGGAAGCGAAACGCTTTTTCCGCTTAAATCGTCGGAAACGGTTATTTCCTTTATGCCGGATTGAGAAATTGCCGCAGCTCTTTCCTCGGCATACTCGTTGTGCAAGCTGTTGAGTTCGTCCCGCACTGCCGTTTCGTAGGCGTTCGTTTCGGAAATATCGTACACGGTGACGTTTGTAAACGTCTGATTGCCATTTTCATCAAGCACGGGATTTCCGCTTTCGTCCACCTGCAGAACGGAGATTTCAACGCCCTTTGCGCCCTCGTTCAGCTTGTAGCCCTGCTGTTCCCAAAATTCTCGGCTTGCCGTTTGTATAGCGTTCGGCATTTTGTTTGAAATTATCTGCATATTGTTTTCGCCGAACTGCGGGAGTTCCACGCCACGGTTCTGCATATCCGAAAGAATATTTTCGTAGACCTCGGAACGCTGTGCAGAACCTATTTCAGCGTTGGTAATCTCGTTGATACGAGCCGAGATTTCCATTTGCCGAGCCGTTTCGGTGACATCTGCGCTCACCGAAAAATGCTCCGAAACCTCGCTGTAAGCTCGCTTGTAATCTTCCTTGATAACAGCGACCTGTTCGGCGTATTCGGCAGGGTAAATGCAGGAGATTTTGCCGTCTTTTCCACCTACAAACTGACATTCAATTCCGTTTTCCTCGAACATTGATTTCAGGGAAGATACGTTATTTTCGCCTACGGAAAAGCACTTTACGCTCTGCGGCATTTCCTTGAGCCTTTCCTGCATAACCTCGTTTGTAATCTGTTCCACCGCCGCCTTATCTCGGTCGAGAAACTCAATCGTGCGCTTTTCGCCCTCGCCGATTATTGCGAGAGGAATGTTGTAATGCTTGGCTTTTGCGGCAATCTGCTCTGCGTCACGGGCGAGAAAATTGCTTGTGGTGGAGATAGGCGAGCTTGCTTTTTGAGCCTCGGCAACAAGGTTTTTCGCCGACACCGTTCCCATAGAGCGAATGTTTGAGATTGCGCCGCCGACGGTGTTTATTCCGTCCACGGACTTGTGGTAGACCTCCGACAACGCCTTTTGAGCAAGCGGAGCGAGCATTTTGATTAGTTCCAGAGCAACCTCAATGGCTTTTTGGCTCGTTTGCAGGGTTGCGGAAGCTATTTCGTCGGACATTGTGTTTCCTCCATTCTTTTTCGGGTGATATATGTATCACCTTGTTTTATTTTGGGTATAGAAAAAGCGGGGAACTGCTGTGTTCTCCGCTTTAATCGTTATTCTATTGTTATGGGAAATAAGCTTAAAAGCTGAAATTTATCGACTGGTTTACACTATTTAAAAACGAAGTGGTATTTTGGATTTTACAATATCAACATCTCTCTGATAATAATGTAATAGCTCACCTATCCCTTTCGCCGTAATATCAATTTGATTTGTTGGACCAATAGTTATCCTCGTAATAAAATCTACGCTTTCTACTCCCTTTTTTATATAGGGTATTACCATTCTATTTTTGTTTCTAAAGCAAATCTCTTGTTTTTTATCAAGAGAAAACACAAATCGATATTCGTTCTCACCCTTAAAACAGCTTCTTTTAAAAAACATGCTGTACAACTCACATATAACTGACATATGCGTAATTAGCATTTCATACTCTTTGCTTTGTAGCCTATTAATCTCTTTTAAGGATTTTATTTTTCCATAATCATCAATGTCTATAAACTCATCATAAAATGTTTTTCTCAAACATTCTTTTTGTGATTCAAAATCATAATTCACTAAACCATGCCATAACATATTATGATTTAAATTTTCAACAAATTTTGCAAAATCAATCTCTAAATTTACACCATCATAATTAGAATAATTCGACCACAACAATTGGCTATCGTCATCACAAGAAAAAGAACAAATATAATAAGAATTTGATAAATCAGACCCATTCAGACTTTCATTTACTCTTTTTTCTACCGCTTTGATTATTTCTGGTTTTACATTTTCTTCCTTCAGAACCGCTATGCATACATCCAGTGCAACTTTTAATTCATCTATGTCATTTAAGTAATCCCATTTTGTAACCCATAATTCTTTTCTAGAAATAATACTAATTAATGCATCAATTGTTGTATAATGATATATTTTCTCGCCATTTTCCATTTGAGCAATATTGAGCATATCTTTGTCATAACGCATATACTTAACTCCCATTCTGTAAATTAGCATAACATCATTAAAAAATACTATTGTATCAACAAGTAAAACAATACCTGTATTTTTAAAATAATGTCTATACCACAAATTCCTATTTGTAAGCCTATTATACCACATATCCGAGAATATTTCAACCCAAATTCAAATCTTGGTGATATATGTATCACCCTCAGGAAACCCTCCGCACATACCCGAACCTTTCCAAATCCGACAGATTAGCGGCGGAAACGCTCACATCTTCGTATGTGAACTTCCCGAAATTCTCGGCTCTGAACTTTGTTTCGGGAGCAACGGAGAGCAGCACGGCAAGCAAGCCAATCTGACTTAACCCAAGCCGCCTGTAGGGGAGAGTATCGGCAAAATTCACCTTTTCGGAGAGCTTGTAGAAGATGGGATTTTTGTGGTTCGTTCTCCGCTTTAGCTAATATTCGATTATCAGATGTCTGCGTCGGAAATAACCCCATCCGCAATCAGCAGTTTATCTAATTCATTCAATAATTTTGATTTCATTTCTTCCAACTCAAGGCTGGAAGGTCTGTTATCGTCCGAATACATTTTCTCCATAGGATACCACCAAACAGGACCTTTTCCGTTATTCCCGTAATTTCCGATATCTCCATTTACTCTTGGAAACAGATGCCAATGAAGATGTGTATCTCCATTTCCCAACAATTCATAATTCATTTTTTCAGCCCCAAAGGCTTTTGATACTGCCTCTGCAACTACGGACATTTCCTCCAGAAATTTCATTTTAGTTGAAAAATCCAACTCAAATAATTCTGTTTTGTGTTCTTTGCATAGGAATAATGAATAACCCTTAAAGTGCTGATTATCCCCAAGAACAACATATCCTGTTTCTAATTCTTTGACAAAATAAGGGTTTGTCCCGTTTTTTATCATATTTATTCTATCGCAAATAAAACACATATTTTTGCCCTCCAAAATCTTAATTTGTAAACCCATTATACCACACAATGCAAGTAATTTCAACCCAAAACCCACAGCAATTTCACATAACCCCACCCCGCAAATCGTTGTAAGCCATATTCGCATAGTAATTGTTCATCGTGGACTTGGAGTTATACAGTGTTGTGATGAGGTAGGAGCGCATATTCCCGATACGCCCGGAGTTGTGTTTCAGTGCGTACAGAACATATTCGATTTCCTCCTCGGTGAGTTTCAGAAAGCGACTCTTGACCACTTCCTGCATTACGTTTTCGCCGTTCACACGGATAGTCGGGGAGCTTGAACATACCACGTCCGTCATAATCGAAACGAGTTCCATAACATCGTCGCGCTTGTCAAAATACGGCGCAAAAGCCTCGTAAAAGTTGATGTTGTCGCAGATGATTTCGGTGTACAGTTCACGCTCGCCAACAGACGAAAGATTATTATTTTTGCTATGCTTCTCCCTCGGTTCGCTTCTTTCCTCCGACTGCGGAGCAGGAGAGAATGAGTAAATTGATGTGTTTGTATTTAATATATTTTTATTTAATTTTATAAATGTGTCCGTTTCGGGTTCTTCCGTTTGCGGAGTTACCGCCCGCGGATTTTCCGCTGACGGTGAAACAGAAAAATGCGACGTGCGTGGCTTTTGGGCAGAACGGCTCGGCTGATTTTCTTCGGCAGTTTCGGCTGTTTCTTCGGGTACAAAATCGGGATTGTCGGTCGGGTTTTCGTAGACAAGGTACTCGTTCTGCGCCATTCTCCCACGCTCGTCACGGAGCTGTCTGCGAGTGACATAACCGTACTTCTCCAGCTCCCTGATTGCGGTTTTAACGCTGTCCACGCCGTCTGCGGCAATAATCGAAAGCCCCGTTATAGTGTAGTCCCATTCGGGCGGCAGACTTAAAATAACCGACAGCAGCCCCTTTGATTTGTAGGACAGCCGCCTGTCTTTAAGGTGCGTGTTTGACATAACCGTGTAATTTGCGGTTTTCTCAACTCTGAATATCGTTGACATAGTAATCCTCTTTTCCTCTTTTGCGCTTTTGCTTATATCAAGAAAAAATCACAAATCCAACTGCAAAAAACTGCAAAGAAAAAGCCGACTACATTTCTGCAATCGGCTTGCGTATGCAATTATCTTCGCAGCTTGTCCGCAAGTGCACTGATGACCTCATAATCGGTGTCGCTTGCGAGTTCAAGCAGCTGCGTGATGTATCGTGAAAGGGCGGCGATTTCGCTCTCCGAGAGCAGACAAGGCTTGTATCTGTCAGACACAATCTCAATGACCGAATTATCGGGAACACTGTCGCCGTTGTCCTCCGTATCCTCGATTTCTTCCGAAACTTCCTCAACCTTTGAAACAGGCGGCGCAGACTTTTCTTTTTTCGGCTTTGAAGAAGATTTCTTCTGAATTTCCTTTACCTCTTTGTGAGAAATATCGGGCATAGTTTCGATTATATCCCTCTGCTGACAGGGTTCAAGTTTAGCAATTTCATTTGCTACCGAAATCGACATTTCGCCGGATTTTACCGCCTGTTCAACGTCGGGAATAGCGTTGCGTTTGATGTTGCTGATTTTTTCAATTTGGGCAGGAGAAACGTTCAGGACCTTTGCGATTTTATCCCTTGTCTTGCCCTTAATGTGCTTCCCAGCCTCGTCAAGAGCCTTGAAAATACGCTCCAATTCCTCATACTCACGCATTGTGTCTGCGCTTGTGTAGGTGCGCTGTGTGGCGTTCAGCATAATCAAATCCAACTGCGTTTCCTCGTGGGATTTTGCGCTCTTGACGTAACAGGGGACTGTTGTGGATTTTCGCCGACCCTCGTCAATAAGCAGCTTGACTGCGGCGAGCCGCCTGTGACCGCTTATCAGCCGATACTTTCCGTCCTCTGCAATCTCCGCAACAAGGACGCTCATCAACCCCTGTCGCTCAATATCCTCGGCGAGTTCCTCAATCTCCGACATAGTGTAGAAATTGTCCTCGTTCGGCTGTATATCTTCGACTTCAATCATTTTCAGGCTGTCGATGAAACTGTCGGAGGCGGCAGTTTTCAAATCTTCCACTATTGCGCCCGAAAGGTTAAGTTTAGCCATTCGCTCACACCCTTTCCTTAATCTCGGCGGCTAAATCCTTGTAGCTTTTTGCCGCGCTCGTCCAACCCATATATTCGCCTGCGGTCAGACCGCCGCTGATAGAGTTCTTGATTACCCTGCTGAAGGGGATTTTGCTGTTCAAAGTTTTATTTCCAAGCGTTTCATTAAGCAAGTCAATGAGCTGTCCGTCTGCGGAGTTTTTCTTATCGAACTTATTGATGATACAACCGCCAAAGGCAGGAGCTGCCCCCAGTTTTGCACCGCATTTCTGCACAATCCTCGTAATTGTGGGAATACCTTGAATTGCGAAAGAGCTGAGTTCAATCGGAATGAACACAGTATCGCAAGCCCCGATGAGCCGTTCGGTTACTTTGGTGAGCGCAGGGGGTAAGTCGAGAAGAACATAATCGTAATCAGAACCGAAAGAAATAATCTCCCGTGCAATCGCCGTCTGCTCATCGTCCGTCAATCGGTCGAATTTCGGAGTAATGCCGTTTAGCTTTGGGGTTGCCGTGATGATGTCGATATTCTTGTAACGAGTGCGGCAGAGTGCCTGTTCGGGAGATACGCCGATGTTTACGAGAGCCTTGTCAAGACCCTCTTTCTGCTTGTCGGTGAAGAAACGGGAGCAGTTAGCCTGTCCGTCTACATCAATCACAAGAACCCTGTTTTCGCCCGAAAATTCATACGCAATGTTGATTACCGAGGTGGTTTTGCCGACCCCGCCCTTGTTGTTATAAAACGCTATTGATTTCATAGTAAACCTCTTTTCTGAATTTACCTCTTTTTTTATATATGTACGGCGAAGGTGGGGAAAGAGGAAACCCCACCCGAAAGGAGCTACCTTTGCCGTACTGTTAAATCCTTTGGAGGAGTTTAACCTAAAGTCATCTTCGCACAATTAACGCCCTGCGGGCTTTGTCGGTGCTTGCTTGCATCTTTTCCGTAATCTTGCACATCTTTCGCTTGACAGGCGTCAGCCTGCCTGCGCTCAAGCTGCACAATCTTACGAAAAATCTGCGGTGCAATCACTCGACAATAATTGTGCGATGCTGCCTTAATAATCGTGTTCGGGATAACGCAGCTTGATTGCCTCAAAGTAGTATTTAGCGTAGGTTGAGGTGAAAATATCGTCGGGAAGTAAACGCATTATCCGCTCCGCGGAAAACGCTGCTTTTCCTCACCCTTTTCAATGTATGTGTTCCAGAGGTTGAACGCAAGGCGTGTGGTTCTTATTAAGGTGCTTGTCTGCCAGCCGCAGTTCAGACCTTCGGGCTTGATTGCGTCACCTCTGAAATCAAATACATCGTCAATGTGCCGTGAGCAGTCCTTGTCGAGCGTGAACAGATACGCAACCGCTCTGTGATAGCTGTCGGTGGACTTCATCTTGGAGAGAACCGTGTAGTACCTTTCCTCGTGTTCGCTGTTCTTAAACTGTGCCATTGAAATACTCCTTTCAAAATGATTGCGTGTACTAATTTTCCTTTGCAAGTATATTATAACACATTAAAGCACTAAAGTCTATATGTTTGTGAAAATAAACAAGGTTTTCGGCAAAACTTCGTATGCTTCTACAAATTTAAAAACCACAAATTGTATATTAAGGCAGGAAGCTCTAACGTTTCTTATCCTGTTTGGCTTTCCATTGCCGAACCCTAACCTCACACCGCAAATCTTCAAGTTCCTTTTGCTCTTTATCTTTGAAGAACGGGCAGCCTACCTTAAAATGGCTGTCGGTCAGGGCAGAGCATTTCCCGTCCCAATATGCGAAACACCGAACCGCATTACATCGAGGTGCGGTAGGATTTATTTCATAGTTCAAGGTAATATCTCCTTCTTTTTTGAAATTCTTGATTTTCGAGAAAAACAAGTTTTCTGTATTGGTGAAATGAACCAATCTTTATAAGATTTCTTGTGCAATAGTCCAATATTTCTTCTGAAATTAACAATCCCGCATAGAAATCTTCAGCTAAAACGCAGAAAACACTGTTGAATTTCGGAAATTTCCTGCGGGGTTGGATTTGGATACAAAAAAATCGGAGAGCTGTTTCAAACTCTCCGATGTACTTATTCTAATATGGTAGTGCAGCATAGACATTGCCATAGGCATTCCAAACTATTCTATTGTAAGAAAAAGGACGCCCTTCGTTGAAAAGCGTCCTTTATTCGTTGTTTAGGTATGGTCTGCGTTTTTATGCGGCACTACGTTTCCTTTTGTAATGCGGGTTTGCGACCATATCCCTTAGATGCCCCCAGTAAACCGGGGAGGATATCGTTATTTGGTGTGATTGAGGTTGAAGTTGCAGTTATCGTGGAACTGCCTGCTCTCCTTTGCGCCCTTCCCCGGCTTTCTGTCGTCGGGGTGAAGCTCGTTGTGCAGATGCAGGTCCTTGGGGTCAGAATTCCCGCGGACAAGATCAGCGTCCTGCTTCATCGTGTGAGTTTTCTTTTCACTCATAGCGCCACCGGCTCTGCATTAAACGCAGCCCTGAGCCTTCATAGCCTCTGCAACCTTCAGGAAGCCTGCGATGTTAGCGCCTGCCATGTAGTTGCCGGGCATGCCGTATTCCTTAGCAGCCTCGTCGCAGCTCTTGAAGATGGATACCATGATGTTGTGGAGCTTCTCGTCAACTTCCTCGAATGTCCAGCTGTATCTGATGGAGTTCTGGCTCATCTCAAGACCGGAAGTAGCAACACCGCCTGCGTTTGCAGCCTTTGCAGGACCGTAAAGCATCTTGTTAGCGAAGTAAACTTCGATAGCCTCAGGAGTAGAAGGCATGTTAGCGCCCTCTGCTACTGCATATACGCCGTTCTCAGCGAGGTTCTTTGCGAAGTCGCCGTTGATCTCGTTCTGGGTTGCGCAGGGCAGAGCGATGTCAGCCTTGATCTTAGCGCCCCAAACGCTGCCCTCGTGGTACTCAGCGTTCTTGTGAGATGTTCTGTTAACATACTCCTTGATTCTGCCGCGCTCAACTTCCTTGATCTGCTTGACAACATCGAGATCGATGCCGTCCGGATCGTAGATGTAGCCGTTGGAATCGGATACGGTAACTACCTTGCCGCCCAGCTCGGTAGCCTTCTTGGTTGCATAGATAGCAACGTTACCGGAACCGGAAATGATAACGGTCTGACCCTTGAAGCTCTTGCCGTTTGCCTTGAGCATCTCGTTGGTAAAGTAGCACAGACCGAAGCCGGTAGCCTCAGTTCTCGCGAGAGAACCGCCGTATGTAAGCCCCTTACCGGTGAGTACGCCGGAGAACTCGTCGCGGATTCTCTTGTACTGACCGAACATGTAGCCGATCTCACGTCCGCCTGTACCGATGTCGCCTGCGGGAACGTCGCAGTCAGGACCGATGTGTCTGCAGAGCTCAGTCATGAAGCTCTGGCAGAAACGCATAACTTCTCCGTCGGACTTGCCCTTGGGGTCGAAGTCAGAACCGCCCTTGCCGCCGCCCATGGGCAGTGTTGTCAGGGAGTTCTTGAAGATCTGCTCGAAGCCGAGGAACTTGATGATGCCGATGTATACGGAGGGGTGAAGTCTGATACCGCCCTTGTACGGACCGATCGCAGAGTTGAACTGGATACGGAAGCCTCTGTTTACCTGAACCTTGCCATTGTCGTCTACCCACGGAACGCGGAAGATGATCTGTCTCTCAGGCTCAACGATTCTGTCGAATACGCCTGCGTCGATGAGGTCCTGTCTCTTTTCAGCAACGGGCTGAAGAGTCTCAAAAACCTCTGTAACTGCCTGAATGAACTCAGGCTCGCCGGGATTTCTCTTCTTTACAGTCTCCAGTAAGTCTGCGAGATACTTGTTAGTTAACGCCATTGTTAAGTAACCTCCTAAAAAAATTCCTCCGCAGGCGGTATTATGTGGCGGCAGACCCAGCTTCACTGCTGGAATGTGCCGCAGCCCTACGGTCTGTATTCATTATACAACATGTTTTTTCATTTTGCAAGATAGTTTTGAGATTTTTTCATAAGAAAAATGCTTTTTGTTTATTTGCAACAATACATCAGTGTATAAATTGTGCGTTTTTCACAATTTATTTTACTAAAAAATCCTTTACTATTGTCCCTTTCCTGCAAATTCATGCAGAAATCCACCCCATTTCCAGTTTTGCAGATTGTGCGCCAGCACACCGCAAACGACGAACCAAAGCCACTTGGCAGCCGTTTACTTTTAATGCCAGCGCACAGGTGTGTGCCTGAATAATACTGCTACATAGGGTTTATGAAATATTTGCTTTCAAAAATTTCATTTTATCGGCGCTTTGCGTGCATTCTAATAACTTTTCCTGCAGATATCAAAAAAATTTGCAGTTACCCCTTGACAACACCAAGCTACTTGTGATATAATCTGTACATGCAAATAAGTTTCATGTACATCGCACTTAATGAACAAAGGAAGTGATCCAATGTCTGATGTTATAGGAACTCTAGAGCGTGCACGCACAATGGAGCTTGAGATCTCCACCCAGGTGGAACATATCGAGCGCCTGCACAGAATTGCAAATCGTGCACAGAATTCGTCCACATATGCACATGAAGTCGTTGATAAACTTGCCCGGCTGGAACGGCAGCTCAACGACGATATCGACCGAATGTGCGACGCAAAGGCAGACGCGCTGCGTTATATAAGCTACCTCTCCGGGGAAGAGCGCAGCGTTATTGAGGGCTACTACATACTCGCCAAAAGCTGGCAGCAGCTGTCCTACGACCTCTATATGAGCGAGCGCAGGGTCTACATGCTCCGCAAAAGCGGACTGAACAAGCTGCTGAAACGGTTCGGGGGCGACTTCCCCGGGTATGGGGGTATCAGTGCGGCAGCACGCTGACTGCCGTTGGATCGAAAGGAACTATTATGGGAATTGGCAAGAGAATACGCACACTCAGGGAGCGTGCCGGAATAACACAGGAAGAACTGGCGCGGCGGCTCGGTGTAACGCCATCGGCAGTCGGGAACTACGAGCGCGAGATAAGTCACCCCAAGGAAGAGGTGCTGTACCGCCTCTTCACCGCTTTATCATGCGAACCGAACGAGCTTTTCTCCGACTGCTACAACGCCCGGATCTCCCCGGAACGGCAGCACCTCGCAAAATACCGCGAACTCGACGACCACGGGCGAGAGCTCGTTGACGCATGCACTGAGATTGAATTCCGGCGCGTGACCGACGGGTTCACCTCTGTCGCCGCAAGGAACTTCACCCGGCGCAGCGGTTCCCCGGAACTCAGGCTGAAAAAACGCGACGGCGCGGGGAGCATTCTCGACCAGCCGGACAACAAGGAGGGCAAGCTATGACAGCCGACCAGGCTCTGATACGCTCCGGGGCAAATTCGCTGCCGGTGTCAGTTCATGCAACTGCGGATCATTTCGGAATAAAGATCGTGGACTACAGCACATTTTCGCGGGTCTACGACATTTCACGGCTGGAACTGTGCCTGACCGCCAGCTGCGGTGGCTTCAGCCTTATGACGGAGGGACGGTTCGTCTGCGTCCTCAACACAGCCCTGTGCCATCAGCCGCGCCGCAAATGGACTGCCGCCCACGAAATCGGGCACGTGCTCTGCGGGCACATCATCGGTGAAAGGTTCCGGCCGACATATGAGCAGGAACAGGAAGCCGACCGCTTCGCTGCCGCGCTGCTTGCGCCGCTCACGGTACTGCATTTCTGCGGGGTATCTTCGGCTGCTGAGATAGAACGCCTGTGCGGTATCTCACGGCAGGCGGCTGAACTGCGCTTCCGGGAACTCACACAGATGCGCAGGCAGCAGGAAGATATCTACCGCGCAGGGCTTCGCACCGATGTGCTGCTTTCAGCCGACGAGATACCAGAATTCACCCTGCCGGAAAGCCTGTTCCTGCGCCGCGAGTCTGACCGGGAACTCTTTCTCAATTTTTCGCCGTTCATCAGCAGTTACATCAGCAGACGTTCCGCGCACGACGGGTACGAACAATACCTGATAAGAAAAAACCGCCAGCCAATGGCAATTTAAATCAATTCGGAATTCGTAATTCTTAATTCGGAATTGTGGTGTCCTGCTACGCAGGACAATATTTCAAAAACATACAGGGCGAAAAAATTTTCGCCCTGTTTTTAGAGGTTACCTTATATTATCCGCGTCAGCGGATACCCAAATTACGAATTCCGCATTCATAATTCCGAATTGAACACCTCACTGGTCCAGTCTGAAATGCACCGGTATGCCGTTTCTGTATTCCAGCTGTGGCTCTCCCTGTATAAGCGGGAGGAAATAATTCAGCGCGTCTACAGTCACGTTGTTGCCGGCTTCGTTTATCCATTCCCGCGGGAACTTCTTTTCCTGATTTGCAACGTTATTGATGTCAGCTGTGACTATCTCCACACGATAGGGATTATTGCTTATTCTGCGAAATGCCATCATCACACCGCTGTTTCCGTATTCAAGCGCCGCTTTTACCGCTTCCCTGCCGATGCGCTCGGCCTCCGTAAGGTCTGTCAGCGAGGCTATGTGGGAACTGCAGCGCTGCATTACGTTCAGTTCAATGGAACGCACCTTGCAGCCGATGTTCTCTTTGGTGTATTCCTCAAGCCACTTGCCTATTCCCGAAAGGTACTTGTGCCCGAACGCGTCCACAGCTTCCGATGAATGGAACCCGTCGCCGGGGGTAATTCCCTCAGAAACCGCAACTATGACTGCCTTATAGCGCAGCTGAGCCTGTTTTACGTCCTCAAGGTACTTCTCCGGCGAGAATTCACCCTCGGGAAGATATATCATGTGCGGCGCTGGTTCGCCATTTGCACGCAGTACGCAGGAACTTGCAGCCAGCCAGCCGGCGTCCCTGCCCATTATCTCGACGATAGTCACGGACGGAATGGAATAAACGCGGCTGTCGCGGATTATTTCCTGCAGGGTGGCGGCTACGTATTTCGCTGCAGAACCAAAACCCGGGGTATGGTCGGTTTCGGTCACGTCGTTGTCTATCGTCTTGGGTACTCCTACCACCTTAATACGTATGTCTTTCTCACTAAAGTAACTGTGCAGCTTCATTACAGTATCCATGGAATCGTTGCCGCCGATATAGAAGAATGCACGGATATTGTGTCGATTGAACACCTCTGTGATACGCAGATAGTCGGTTTCGTCCTCGTGCCAGTCCTTCAGCTTGAAACGGCAGGAACCGAGTATCGTTGACGGCGTTGTCATCAGCAGCTGCTTGTCATGGTCGTCCATGAGAATACTGCGCAGATTGAGCAGGTTATCACCGAGAATTCCCTCGATGCCGTTCTCGGCGCCGAATATCTCATCAACCTCGGGGTTCTGCTCCGCGCCGTTGAACACTCCTGTGAGGCTCGCATTTATGGCGGCGGTAGGTCCACCGGATTGTGCCACTGCAATATTGAACATTCTTTTGTCCTCCTGAATATCTGTATGGGAATATCATGATATAATTTTAGCATATTGTTATATGTTTTTCAATAGCCGTTATACACAAAAAAGGACAGAAAAACTCTGTCCTTTTAGAATATGTGTGAATTAGTACGTTCTATTCATTTGCCTATGCAAGTAATGCTGTTTGGAGCACGTAATAAGTCGTGTGAAAACCCCATATCTTTAAGGTGCCTACAGCCGTATTGCCCGGCGGGGTTACCCGCCGAACGCGTAATTAAGTCGTGTGAAAACCCCACGTCTTTAAGGTGCCTACAGCCGTATTGACTGACGGGGCACCCGTCAATTCTGCTATGGGAACGAACACGAAATTAAGTCGTGTGAAAACCCCACGTCTTTAAGGTGCCTACAGCCGTATTACCCGGCGGGGTTACCCGCCTCAGATGCCGAAGGAGATGCCGATGTCCCTGGCTGTCTTGACCATCTTGCAGTCTACGGGGACGAACTTGGTTTTCATTGCGACGTCGCCGAGGGGATTTTCAGTGATCTTGCCGTCAACCATCGCAACGGTGTAGCCGAACTTGCCGTCCTTGAGGAGCTGCGCCGCGTGAGCTCCAAACTGGGTCGCGAGAATTCTGTCGTACGCCGAGGGACTTCCACCGCGGAGCATGTGCCCGGGAACGACGGTCCTGGTTTCAAGCCCGGTCATGGTTTCTATCTGCTTCGCGATGCGGGCTGTTGCGGTGGTGTAGCCTGCTTCGGCGCGCAGACGGGCGCGTTCCTTCTTCTTCATCTTAGCTTCCTCGATATCAAAGCAGCCCTCTGCCACTGCGAGTATCGAAAAGTTCCTGCCGGCGTCAGCGCGCTTCTGGCATGCCTGCGCCACCTTGTTGATATCGTACGGTATCTCCGGCAGAAGAATGATGTCGGCGCCGCCTGCAAGTCCGCTGTAAAGCGTCAGCCAGCCCGCCTTGTTGCCCATGATCTCGATAACCATAACGCGGCTGTGGGAATTCGCGGTGGTGTGGATACGGTCGATGACTTCCGTGCCGATATCCACCGCAGAATGGAAGCCGAATGTCACATCAGTACCGAAAATATCGTTGTCTATCGTCTTGGGAAGCCCGATAACGTTCAGTCCCTGCTCCGAAAGCATGTTGGCGGTCTTGTGAGTGCCGTTGCCGCCCAGCGTGAACAGGCAGTCAAGCTTGAGGTCCTTGTAGGTGTCCTTCATCTCCTTGACCTTGTCCACCTTGTCGTCCTCGATTATCTGCATCATCTTGAACGGAGTGCGCTTGGTACCCAGAATAGTGCCGCCCTGGGTGAGAATTCCCGAAAAATCAGACGGCTGCATGCTCTTGTATACGCCGTGAATAAGCCCGTGATAACCGTCGTGAATGCCGATTATCTCCACCTTATCTTCTCCGAACGCTTCGTAGATAGCCTTTGCAGCGCCTCTTATCGTGGCGTTGAGACCGGGGCAGTCGCCGCCGCTTGTGAGCATGCCAACTCTAAGTTTTCCCATTTGTTTGTCCTCCTGCGTTTATTTCACCCGGAATTCACCGGGAAAGTTGCGTTCAAGCTTTCTTTTTCAGTATTCTGCGGATATCATTGCCGTAAAACGGCATCAGATGGAAGCTCAGCAGACGTGAGCATATCCTGTCCTGATAGTGTCGGCTGAGTTCCGCGGCGTTGTAATTAGTGCTGACTATCATCGGCAGCCCGCGGCTCACCCTGCCGTTTATCATCTCATAAAGCAGCGAACCGTACAGCGCCTTGTCCATCTCAGCGCCGAGGTCGTCAAGTATAAGCAGGTCGCACCCCGTGAGCGCCGACATCGTGTCGTTGTCGGATTTGCCGAAGTACTCCCGCTCGAGAATGCGCATGAGTTCCGGCGCGGAGCCGTAGATCACGCTGTAGCCTCGCTCCATCACCCGCGAAGCTATCGCAAGGGAAAGATGCGTCTTGCCAAGTCCCGTGGCGCCGGTCATCAGAATTCCCTCGCTGTCGGTGGTGAAGCTTTCTGCGTACTTCCTGCAATACTCGAAATTGCGCTGCATTATCACGCGCTCCGACACTTTCAGGTCAGGGTTTATCTGGTCCGGGTAAAGGTCCAGCCGGAAGCTGTCGAACGACGAAAGCTCCAGAGGGGAATTCTCGTTGAGCTCCCGCGCTGTTTCCTCCAGCATGAGCCTGTGGAAGCAGCTGCACCACTTGCCGTCCACCGTCCCTTTGTCCTTGCATATCGGGCAGGTGTATATCGGCTGCAGGTAATCCTCAGGGTAGCCCGCTTTTTTCAACAGCTCTGCCATGCAGCGCTGAGTGTCGCGGTTATCCTGCTCAAGCTTTGCAACGCCCGCGCCGGTGTCGCCCCCCTGCATTATCAGCATTATCAGACGGTGCCCCGTTTCTGCCAGCCTGTCCGCAAGTTCGCGGTACTCCGGCAGCTTTTCGTAGACTTCCTGACGGCGCAGGTCGCTGAGAATGCGGTTGTCGCTGCGGCGTTTGTTCAGCCTGTCCATTGCAGCGTTGAAATACTGCTCGTTAAAACTCATGCGTCACCGTCTTTCTGTCACTGGTACTGCCTGCGCAGCTCCTCCATTACATCGTCCATATCTATCGACGAACTGCTGCTGTCGGGCTTCTTCTTGGCTGATTTACCACGGCGCTCCTCGCTCTCGCGCTTTGCGTCCGCGGTGTTGAAAATCCCGGAATTCTTCCAGTTTTCGAGTATTTTATTCGTGTAGCTGAAATTCAGCGAACCAGTCTTGTCAAGGGTTATCTCATACGCCAGGATTATCATATCCTCAGCAAAGCCCCAGTCCTCGGACCACGTTTTTATGTAGGTCAGCTGGTTGGGCGAGAATTTAGTTTTCATGTCCATGGCACGGCGCAGGTTCTCTTCAACGCTGAACCGCTTTTCAAGCTTCAGCAGGTGGGCGTCGGCCTCTGATACCGTGCGGATATTCTCGTTTACCCAATCCTGCGCGGTGGCAAGAATGTAATTCGGCGTAGTCTTTCCAACGCGGAAGCAGTATTTCAGCAGCATCACTGCAACCTCTGCGGGAAGCCCGTAGAAGTCCGTCAGCTGCAGCACCATGCGGCTCTCAGTGGTTTTGAGTACCCTGCCGTAAAGCGCCTGCACCTCTTTAAACAGGAAATTCACCGCGCTGTCGGTGTTTATTCGCTGCGCGATATCCCTTGAGGTGTATATCACAGCCCCTGAACCGGTATCGGCTACCTTTCGGATACTGGATGGTTTCTGCTCAGGCCCGGCGCTCTCCATCTCCGGCAGACGCTCCTGCGCGCTGTCGTCGGTGGGAATAAGCGTGCCCTCGTCCATGCGGATAATTCCCCGCTGGAACCAGAACATCGCCGCATCCTCAAGTTCGCCATCGCGTCTGATACCCAGCGCGTTTTTCAGCTGCTCCTCTGTGAAGCTTTCGCCCCCGTGCCGCAGAAGGTACATCAGCAGTTTGATGCTGGCGCCGTCCGCTAGTTTTATATACTTATCAACAACGCTGGTGGGTACTGCGAAAACGCTGTTCCACGCGCCTGCGTCAAGTGAATAGTTCATCTGCTCACCTTATTCTTTATTGGTCTGAAATTAGTATACCACAAAACCACCGGATTTGCAATAGAATTTTTAAGGCAGCAGCATTCAAAATACGAATTCTAGGGAAACGCTGATTAAATCTGGTGCATATATTGCGCAGTCAGATTTTTCGCCAGATTGTACAATGAGGACGACGCAAGGCTGTCGCCTTGCTAGGACGAATTGTGCAAGATGACGGAAAAGATGCAAGCAAGACACGTACAAAATCCAATAAATGGTCTTTGTGCGGTGTTGCCCTTGTTTTAAAGTTATTGGTTCATTAATATGAACGCTATCATTTCCTTGAGCATTTCCTCAGAAACATAATCGCAGCCGTTTTTAAGCACATCGATCATTTCCTCGGTGCCGGGCTTGTTCTGCTTTTCAAGGTCGGTGCGAATTGTTTCAAGCAGCTTTCTCTGCAGCCATTTCAGCTTTTTGAGGTCAAGCCTGCCGCGCATATAGAACAGCGGAACGTCCATAGGGTTGGCGCCTTTAAGTATTTCAATGTACTTATCATTTGAAAGGTTCATTCCCACCGCGCCGACGCACAGTATGTTCCAGCGTTTCAGAGCCTTTTTCAGACCCTGTATCTTGTTCGCGAATATCCAGCCAAGGAATATGGCTTCTTCGTCCTTGGGAAGCTTCCTGCATGCTTCTTTAAGGGAATACGCAGGCACGCCGAGTTTCTCAGACAGCATTTCAGCGTACTGTTTAGTGCTGCCGGTGTTGGATTCATATATTATCGCTTTCATACTGACACCTCTTGGTTGTGTTTCTTTTCTTTTTCGGCGTACATAAGCATGTCAGTGGATTTCACCATGAACTCTAAATCGTCCGTTTCATCAGTGCTGAACGACAAAATACCGACGCTTGCAGAAATCTTATACGGCTTGCCGGAAACCGAATTCACCTTTTCAATGTATTCGTCAATCTTCTGATGAATATCAAAGCAGGGAAGTCCCCCGGGGATAACTGCCACCATTTCATCACCGCCCCATCTCACGCAGAGAGAGCCGTCAGGGCAGCTGTTTTTCAGCGCTGAAGCAACCGTGAATATCGCAAAATCCCCATCGTCGTGACCATAGTTGTCGTTGATGTGCTTCAGTCCGTCAAGGTCGCTGAGTACTACCGTAAGCTTTCCACCGCATTTTTTCAGGAGTTCAGGGTAGTCGTTCTTCATCGCCGTCCGGTTAAGCAGATGCGTCAGCCCGTCGCAGCGGTACATCTCCTCTATCTTCTCAGAAAGAAAATGCTGGTAATGAAGCACCCTGAACGCGCCAAACGCCGAATTCAGAGTATTGACGATCTGCGTTGCCTTATAGTAATTCTGAATATCATAATTATGATAATTGAAGCAAACGTAACCCATTGTAATGCCCATGTAATTGAGCGAAAAGATGATCAGCGGCTCAGAGTGATCATTCAGGACATTCTCAAGGTCAGGGTGCAGCGACATTGTATCTGCGTCATCGATCCTGCCATGCATTGGGGTATCGGTGTTATAAATTATCTTGACCTTGTCAGAAAAAGGAGAACTGCAGGTAGGTTTAAGCGGGTCGTGGGTAGGATCCATGCATTCCGGAGAAAGCGCAATAAGCATGTCATAAAAGTCATACTTATCAAGGACGTCAGCCACCTGGGAAAAATCACGGCAGACCAGTATCCGCGGCATCATTCGGAACATGTTCTCTTCCTCGGACTGATAGCGGTAAAACGAGTTATTTATATAAGTCAGTTCTGCGGAAGGGTCGATCGATCTTTCGGACGTGCAGCCGCAGCTTTCAGATTTCTGCAGAACAGGAACCACCAGACGATGTTCCGGAACATGTTCGCCCCTGATAAGCGCCATTACCGTATCTGCGACTGTATCAGCAAGCTGTTCACTGCTGCACAGGCAGGTCGTCAGCCTGGGGCAGCAGTAATCCGCTTCGGCAATGCTGTCAAAGCCGGTTACGATGATGTCTTCAGGGACTCTCACGCCATGTCGTTTCAATGTGGTTATCGTCGTAATAGCCATAGCATCATTTGCGCAGATTATTGCCTGCGGAAGCCTGCGCCGACGTGTGAACAGCATTTCAACGGCTTGTTCAGTGGGCTGGCTCCAGAAATTCCCGTAGCTTATGTCATCGTCGCAGAAAGGCAGTTCAAGTTCTTCTGCAACCTTACGGACTACCTCAATACGCTCATCAGAAAAAGCGTTGTCTTTGTAACCTGCAATCATATGGAAGTCGCACACATGGTGGTCCTGAAGCACATGCCGGACTATTTTCTCAAACCCGGCGCGATAATCAAAGCCGACATCAATGCAGCCCTCGCAGTTGGAACCTATTGCGATTACAGGTTTTCCATGAGATTTACTCTTGTCGATGACCTCGGCGACAACGTCCTTGTTTTTTATTGACTCACTGTGAATTATAACGGCGTCCGTTATATCATAATTTATCAGGTCAAAAACCGTTTTTTCGCCCTGCTCGTCAATGGAATTCCAGAAAAGCTCAGACGGAGTGGAATATACCAGAAGGCGCGCGCCGTATTTGTCAAGCTGTTTGCTCATCGATGTTATGAATTTGTGATTTGTAGCGTCATGGATACGCGGAATACACAAGGCGATTATATATTTTCCGTATATCATCAGAACAACCCCCTCGGTAAATAATGTACATTATTTGATATAGTACATTATAACATATTTCCGACTCGATTTCAAGTGTCGCAGCAAATATTCACAAAAACAAAAGCAGGGGAACACCCTGCTCTTGAAAGCGATTATTCGGTTATGAATTTCCCGACCTCTGCAGCAAGCGTTGTTGCGAGTGCTGAAAGTTCCTCGCTGGAAGCGGCGCTTTCCTCTGCCGTCGCTGTGGTGGAATGCATACCGTTTTCGATGTTGGTTATTCCTTCCGTCATATCGTTTACTGCCGCCTGCTGTTCAGCAGCCGCTTCGGTTATATCCTGCATCTGTTCGGAAATCCTGCTGATGCCATCGACTATGCTGTCCATTGCAGAGTGCGCGTCTGCGGCAAGTTTGGTGCCCTTATCCACCGCTGTCAGCGAATCGTTGATGAGGGCAGTGGTGTTCTGAGCGGCTTCCGCGCTCTTTGCCGCAAGGTTTCCGACCTCGCCGGCTACTACCGCAAAGCCCTTTCCGGCTTCACCGGCTCTCGCAGCTTCAATGGAAGCATTCAGTGCAAGTATATTTGTCTGGAACGCGATATCTTCGATGGTCTTTATTATATTCTTGATGGAAGCAGACTTCTCTTTGATGTTCTCTACAGCCTCAAGCAGCTGCTGCATCAGCTCTCCGCCTTCCCGGGCGTTGTTGTTTGCTTCCTCTGCGAGGGCTGCTACATTGCTTGAAACATTAGCGGTGTTGTCAGCCTTTTTCTGGATAGCTGTAATAGTCGTGGAGATCTTGTCTACAGCTTCCGCTTCCTTTATGGCAGTCTCGGAAAGGCTCGCAGAGCCCTCTGCTACCTGCTCAGCGCCGGACTGGATATTGCTTACGCTGTTCTTGACCGCGCCCATAGCGGAATTCATTGCAGAGGATATCTGGTTGAGGGAATTGCCTATTATTACAAAATCACCATGATAATCCTGCTGGGAACTTACAGTGAGGTCGCCGTCAGCCATAGGCTCCAGTACCTCGGTTATATCGTTGATATATGTACGCAGCGTTTCCACGGTGTTGTAGAGGGATTCCTGCAGGATAAGCGTTTCGTCGTTCGGTGCGTCAACAACGAATGGGGTCTTGACGTCGCCCTCGGAAAGAAGCTTAAGGCGTTCCGCAGATTTTGCAATGGGGAATGCGATATTATTTGCGACCTTGATGCAGATAAATACGCCAAAGCAGATAAGAAGCAGTGAAATTCCAGCGCCTGCCACAAGGCTGAGCATTACATTTTTGATAACCTGGTCGAAATTGCCACTGACTACGATGGTCCAGCCGTCGGTCCCGTCAAGAGGCATGTAGTATGCCATCATATTATCGGTGCCGTTGTTGTACATGTAAACTCCCGAGCCGTTGTTCATGGTATTCTCAGCGAGTTTCTTCAGGCTGGGTGTTTCGCTGTTGAGGTAGTTAGTCATGCTTGTAACAATGCTGAGGTCGCTGGAAGCAACTACCTGACCGTTCTTGTCAAGAACGATAATATTGCTGCCCTGACCGATGTCGATGCGATCGAGTCCGTTAGAGAACAGGGAAGTATCAAGACCACCATATACTACGTATTTAACTCCCCCGGCAGAAGCTGGCGCAGCCATCATAGTGGTAACGGTACCGTCCGTCTTTCTGATAACCGGCGCTGAAATAGATATCTCGCCATTGAGCGCCTTCTGGAAATATTCTCTGTCAGCGAGGTTTGTGTCATTGTATGTGTTTCCATTTTCATATGCAACGGAATAATCCTTGAACAGAGCGGTCTTCGCCAGAGTTTCAAGGGTCTTTTTCCTGGTAGCGAGGGGAACAGACTGATCAAATATGGATTTCTCATTCGCCACTGATTCAATTTCCAGCGTCAATGAGTTGATCGTATTTGAAATAACTTCTCCATACGCCTCTGCCATTGACTTTGTCTGACTTTCATAGCTTGTGTTATACGCCGAAGTTACACTAACGCTCATAACTACCATAAGAGAACAAATGCACACCAGAACGCTCAACACAGATAGTCTTAGAATGCGGTACTTTATCTTTGTACTGTGTGCTGTCTTGACTGTTTCTCTTTTTTTGCTCATGATTTAATGCCTCCGGAAGATTTAATAGGTACTGATGGCATTCAAAAAAATGCCATCAGTTTTCAAAATTATTATACCATAATTTATAGAAAAAATCAACATTTGCTCTATATAATTTTAATATAAATTATCGTTTTTGGTAATATGTGCAAATTCGCGCAGGGATTTTTAAAAAAAATAAACATATGTGCTGTGCACTATAAACAATTTTACTTGCGAAAATATGTTAACAATATATAAAACAACCGAAAAACATATATGATTTTCCCCAAATCGTCCGACTGCAATTGACTTAAATCGAGAAAAGATGTAAAATTAGCTTTGGATCTGAGATTCAACGACATCCGGTATGTCGTCCTCCGGAACTTCCTCAGTCGGAACTTCCGGCTGATATCCGGACAGGTCTACATCGTCATATGTAATGCTGCTCCAGCCGGAAGCTGTGAACATACTGACCGTATAGCTGTCAACATCGCTGCGCCAGCCGTTTTCGTCCTTTACCCAGAGATTGAGCACCACCATGTCGTTTTCAGATATAAGGTACTCGACCCCTGCGAGGTCTTTTCCGGTCTGGGCCTTGTAATAATTCTCAGCCATTTTCGCAAGTCTTGCGGCAGGGTAGAACGTGAAATCTCCCGCAGAAACATCTGACAGGAACGTCAGTTCGTCCTGCGTGCCAAGAAACGTCATATGGATTATCACATGTCCCTCGTCAGTGCGCTCCAGTTCGGCATTGTACGGTGTGAATTCCTCGCCGACATACATCGTCATTGTGCTTCCGTCGATGGAATATGTAAAATCGATCCCGTCTGCGTCTGCCATGGGTATCATTCTTCCATGAAGCCCGTCCTGGTCGAAAATATAGAAATTGCCTGTATCGTCGGTATTCAGCGAAGTCCACACGCCGGGTGTGAAATAATCAGACGGCGTGATGTTCAGCGACTGCACCGGGTCTGCGGGGCTAAGTTCCTCATCGCCGATTTCGTCCATGGTTCCCGTGAAAGGCGCTTCGTCAGAAGTTGTTTCGCGAGTATCAGCTGTGGCTTCCGCAGTCTGCGGCAGCGTTTCGCGTTCGGTCGTATTACAGCCGCACAGAAGCAGCGGGGCAAGAAACAGTAAATACTTGATTTTCATAAGATCCCTCCGGATAATTTATGAAATCAGTGTAGCATATTTTTGTTGTGCTGTCAATCACATTTTGTCCCATAATCAGCATAATGCCGTGGTTTTTCCCCTTGACCTGTAATTCCAGAATATGTATAATTAATGTATCACTATTCTGGGAGGTAATGAAATGGGAACAGCTGGACTGATACTGGTGGCGCTGAGCCTTTCAATGGACGCATTCGCTGTGTCCGTCTGCAAGGGACTTTCGCTGGGCAAAATACGCCTGCGCCACATGCTCACTGTAGGAGCGTGGTTCGGGATTTTTCAGGCGCTAATGCCGCTGATAGGGTACCTGCTGGGTAGTACGCTGTCGAATATCGTCGCAGAATTCGACCACTGGATAGCATGCGCCCTGCTTGTGATAATAGGCGGAAATATGGTGCGCGAAGCGGTATTCTCAGACGAAGAGGAACCGCAGGAGCCGTCGCTGTCCCCGGCAGCAATGATCATGCCAGCAATCGCAACTAGTATTGACGCGCTCGCCGTCGGGGTGACTTTCGCGTTTCTTGATGTGCCGGTCGCAGCGGCTGTTGTGACTATCGGGCTGGTGGCATTCGCAGTTTCAGCGCTTGGTGTGAAGCTTGGAAGCATATTCGGTGAAAAATACAGCACCGGCGCCGAAATAACCGGTGGAATCGCACTTATTCTATTGGGAATGAAAATACTTGCCGAGGGGCTCGGGTGGTTCTGAGGCATTATAAATATAAATATGTGTAGAAAACAGGAGAGAGAAAAATGAAATTCGTTAAACAATTCGGCATAATACTGCTGATAACGTTTATCGGGGAAGTTCTGCACGAGCTGCTCCCGATACCTGTCCCGGCAGGGATATACGGCATAGTGCTGCTGTTCATCTTCCTTAAAACGAAGCTTATCCCGGTGAGCGAAGTCAAGGAAGCTTCCAGCTTTCTGATACAGATAATGCCGATAATGTTCATTCCGGCGGCCGTGGGACTTATCGACACATGGGATATTCTTGCGCCCTCGTGGATACAGTTTCTGATAGTGACTGTTGTGACCACCGTAGTGGTACTTGCGGTTTCTGGGCTTGTGACGCAGGCCGTTATCCGTCTGCGCAATAAAAAAGGAGGCAAGGCATGAGCGAATTTCTTTCTAACTCCGCTTATTTCGGGGTGCTTATCAGTCTTGCGGCGTATGGCCTTGGCTCGCTGTTAAGGAAAAAGTTCAAGTCGCCGCTCATCAATCCGCTGCTGATATCGATAATCCTGACTATACCCGCGATAGTTCTTCTGAACATCGATTACCAGACTTACGAAGAGGGCGCGCATTATCTTTCGTGGCTGCTTACCCCGGCGACTGTCGCTCTCGCCGTGCCGCTCTATGAGCAGTTCGAGCTTCTGAAAAAGAACATCGCAGCAATAATCGCAGGCGTGACTGCCGGCGTACTCACAAGTCTTGGCAGTGTGCTTGGGCTTGCGGTGCTTTTCGGATTTTCCCACGAGGAATATATCACGTTCCTGCCGAAGTCGATAACAACAGCCATCGGAATGGGCGTTGCCGAGGAAAACGGCGGTATAGTACCGATCACGGTCGGCGTAATAATCATAACAGGCGTTGTCGGAAACATGCTCGGTGAACTCCTGCTGAAGCTGTTCCGCATAACCGAGCCTGTCGCAAAGGGGATTGCCCTTGGCTCCTCAGCGCACGTAATGGGTACGTCAAAGGCAATGGAGATCGGCGAGATAGAGGGCGCGATGAGCAGCCTTTCAGTCGTGGTTTCGGGTATTCTGACTGTTGCTGCAGCAGCCCTGTTCGCAAATTTCTATTAAAGGTAACCTCTAAAAACATAAGCCCCGTCATTGCTTTGCGCTTTGACGGGGCATTTTTATCAGCCAGCGGAAATTCTATCCAGCCTGTGCTCAAATTCACTGACGGGGAGCGGCTTGTCGAAGTAATATCCCTGCGCCAGGAAGCATTTGCATTCCTTCAGGAGATTGACCTGCTCGGCAGTTTCGACGCCCTCTACGATACATTCAAGTCCAAGATCCTGCGACATCGTTATAATGTGGCGCAGCATCTTGAGTTTTGACGGATCCTGATTTTCTGAGCGGGTGGGCAGGAAACTCTTGTCGATTTTAAGCACATTCCATGGAAGTTCGCGAATAAGGTTGAGAGATGAATAGCCCATTCCGAAATCGTCTACGGAAGTGCTTATATTCTGTTCGCGCAGTCCGTTGACTATCTTCTTCAGTTCAGTGAAATCAACGTCGGTCGTGGTTTCAGTGAGTTCTATTTCAATATACTGGTGCGGAACATTGTGCTTGTCAATTATACCCAGGATATTTTCGAGCAGATCCTCGTCGCCGAGATGAAGCCTTGAAAGATTTACAGAAACCTTGACTACCTCGCGCTTTTCATCAAGCCACCTGCGGATATCACGGCAGACGTGGTCGAGCATGTAGAAGTCAAGAGTACATATAGCCTTGCTGGTTTCCAGCACCGGAATGAACTCTCCCGGTGGAATGATCCTTCCATCACGGAACCATCTGCAGAGCGCCTCTGCACCTGCCATCTGATAATCGTTGAGCTGGGTCTTTGGCTGGTAGAACACCTTGAATTCCTCGTTGGCAATTGCGTCGGGGAACATAGCTTCTATCTCCTGGATATGATCCTGCTGTTTTAATAAAGTATCGTCAAAGAACATGTACGGGCGCTTTGCGACATTTTTTGCAAGCTGGTACGCGGTGCAGGTCCTGTCCATTATCTCAACAGGGGAGTCAGTATTTTCCGGTATAAGGTAATATCCGGCGCAGGTGGCGACATTTACATGTTCGCCATTTTCGCCGGATATTACCTTGGTTCCCGAAAGGTAATCCCTGACAAAGTCAAGATGTTCTTTGGTAAAGAGCATTATGAAATTATCGCTGCCGATACGGCAGACGCACTCGTTGTCTTTAAGCTGCTCCGCAAGTCCGGTCACAAATTTGCTGAGAACTACGTTCGCACATTCTCTGCCTATATTGTGATTGATTGCAGAAAAGCCGCGAAGGTTGAAGTAAACAGCGCCGTAATTGCCGATAGTACCCTGAGCTACAAGCGTTCTGGTGGTCGTAAGGAAATAGGGAAGCGAGTAAACAGCAATCTCGGTATCATGCAGCGGTATCTCCTCAGCCAGCTGTATCGTGAATGCACGTTCGCTGATAATGAAAAACTGATTTATAAACGTCCTGATCTGGGTGTATTCCTCTTCAGACCAGTCCGTTTCACCCTTGCGCTGGTACGCTGTGTAAGTAGCAGCTCCATTCTTTGAAATATGTTCATCGGAGGTATAAAAGCGCTTTTCGTCAGCGTCCCCATCGTCAAAATAGACGTATGGACCCTCTTTGAGACTCATATAACTTATTCTTGAACCAAACACATCGGTAGAAAGTCTGGCGATCCTGAGCATTCTGCAGAGCGGCACAACATTGTCGCAAAGCTTTTTGTCGCGGAATTTTCTGATATCAACACTCTGAGCTATGAACTCGTTCATAAGTTTTGAATATTTTTCGTAATCAAAACTCATCAGTTAATCTCTCCTTTTTACGGAGCTGTTTCTTTGGCCGCTCCGTTAACGATTATTACATTATCACAAATAATATTGTATCACCTTTGGTTCAGTTTGTCAAGTAAATTGTAAGATTTAAGTTTTAAGTTTGAACACTAAGCAATACTAAATAATCAAATAAATGTTCAGTTTTGAGAAATATGAGAAAACCTCTTGTAATTTACGGCAAGATGTGATAAAATAAAATTAATAATGATCATTTGTAATACAGGCGGTGAAAATATGAGCGCGGACCCCGGGTCATACCGAAGTAGAAACATCACAATAACACTCAGGGAATGCGCGCTGTTGCTTTCCTGACTGAACGTGCTACAAGGCACGCTGAAAAGGAAGTGCTGAATTTGGTCAAGTATTACAGAACCATAGAAAACCATCTCTGCGAGATAGAAAAAGTGGAGTCCGGCTGCTGGATATCAGTCATAGACCCCACCGAAACGGAAATATCAGACCTTGAGGAAGATCTCGGCATCGACAGGGATTACGTCCGTGCCGCCCTTGATGAGGAGGAGCCGTCGCGTATTGAAAGCGACGACGGAGTTACGCTCATCGTCGTGGACTACCCGGTTGCAGAAACGGATAACAACCCCGACCGCACGCTGCTGTATTCCACAACGCCTATGTCCATAATCATCACCGAAAAGAACGTGGTGACTGTTAGCGCCAAGGAAAATTCTGTTGTTGAGGATATTTCCAAGGGCGTTGTAAAGGGAATACAGACGAACCTTAAAACCCGTTTCGTTTTCACGATACTCCTGAGAATTGCCGCAAGATACCTGCAATACCTGAAACAAATCGACAAGATACAGAACTACGTTGAGGGAACGCTGCACAAATCCATGCAGAACAAGGGACTTATCCAGCTGCTCGGCCTTGAAAAGTCGCTGGTATTCTTCTCCACATCGCTGAAAGCGAATGAAGCTGTGCTGGAAAAGCTGATGCGCGGCAGATACATCAAGCTTTACGAGGAAGATCAGGATCTGCTTGACGATGTGCTTATAGAAGTCCGTCAGGCGATAGAGATGACGAATATCTACTCTAACATTCTGTCTACCACGATGGATACTTTCGCGAGTATAATTTCGAACAACCTTAATATCGTCATGAAACGCATGACGACCCTGACGATAATCATAGCAGTGCCTACGATAGTGTTCAGCTTCTATGGAATGAACCTGAACGAAGCCGCAAACGGACTTCCGCTGGCGAACGTGTGGTTCCCGCTGCTGGTAAGCGCTGTGCTGGCAGTTGCGGTGGGCTTCGTCATAAACTTTACGCAGAGATTCAAATAAAAAAACGCCGGACTGGTTTCAGCCCGGCATTGATTTTGCATTCCTGAATTACTCGAAAGAGTCCTCTTCGTTACGCGCGTTGAACAGCTCGACAAGCTTTTCCATTTCCTCCTCGGTCATGGTGATGCCCTTGCTCATGCGGGTGTGGTCTGCATTCCAGTCGCGGATATCGTACTTGGGCTCACGGTCGTTCCAGCTGACGAGGTTAAGTTCCCTTGTCATGCCTTTTCCGTTCTCTGAGATTACGCCAAGTTCCTTTGTTATTTCGAATGTGATCTCTGCCATGTCAGTTCTCCTTATCTGTTTTTTTCGGGCGCTTCGGCTCCCGTTTCTTTTTGATCTTTGTATCGTCAGCGACCACTATCTGGTCGTAGACTGCATAGTATTTCGGTGGGATAAGCTTGTTAAGGTGGAGCTTTCCGAAGAACCAGCGTTCAAAGCTTATCTTTTCGTAAACGTCGTTAAGATATGTATTTATGTGATTTCTGTCGCCGCTGTTGTGATCCAGAAAATCATGCAGCTTTGACGGCGGCTCATAGGTAACGACGAAATCCACCTTATTGCCGGCTGTCTCAAGATTTCTCAGACCCTCTTCAAGCTCGTGCTCAGAGGGAATTTCGCGCTTCCACCAGTTCTCGCCCTCGGTCAGTTCAACAGTGTCGTCGCTCTGACCTCCACCGAAAGAAAATACCACCTTTTCAGCTATCGTGAACACCTGACCGCGCATCAGCTGCCTGAGTCTGCCCGTTATCGGGCGCGTCTTTCCACCGCACCATTCTTCCACCGGGTAATCTTCCAGCAGGTCGTAGTTGTCATGGGAGCCTTCCACAAAAAGCACGTTATAGGGCAGCTTTCCTATCTTTTTAAGTATTTTTTTCTCTTTATCAGAGCCGTCCCAGATAAACCCGAAATCCCCGCAGACTATTAGTGCGTCATTCTTCCGGAGTTTCTTCAGAGCCGGCGACCTGAACCTGGAAAAATCGCCGTGGATATCTCCGGTTATGTATATCATATGATCCCCCCGTGCAGCCAAATAATTAAAATTTGGTTACAAATTGAAAAAGCCCTTTACAACCATCGCTATATTTTGTATAATAATAGAAGGTAGCTAGGTTACCAGAGGACAGTGGTTAAGTTAAGACCACCTTTATATATAATAACTCATAACAGGAGATTTGTCTATATGCGAAAAGTAAAAATTTTTTCGATATTTACCACAATAATTTTACTATGCAGTGTTATCGTCCCTGCCACAAGCGCTTCTGCGGCGTTTACGCCGAGGTGTGAGCTCCACAGCGAGGGCATTTATATGGTCGAAATGGAGACCAACACCGTCGTTGTCGCTAAAAATGAGAACGAGCGCATGATACCCGCTTCCACCACCAAGATAATGACCGCGCTTGTTGCCCTTGAAAATATCAAGGACTTCAACCAGACTGTAGAAGTCACCTATGAAGCGACAAACGAATTCTGGGGCGGCGACCCCAATTACACCTACCCGTCGAATGCCGCGCTTGAAGCCGGACAAACCAACGTGACTTACACTGACCTGCTGTATTCGCTCATGCTGCCGTCGGCGTGCGACTCAGCCAATGTCCTCGCGCTGAATATTGCAGGGAGCATTCCTGCATTCGTTGACATGATGAACGCAAAGGCAGAGGAAATAGGCTGTACGAATACGCACTTTGCCAATGCGCACGGACTTTACAGCGCAGATAATTATTCCACCGTAAAGGATATGTACCTTATCACAAGGTACGCTATCGATAATTACCCCGGGTTCATGAAAATATGCGATACCAAATACTACGACATGCCCGCCAATTCCAACAACCCCAACGGCTACACCAAAACTACCACAAACCAGCTCATGCTGGATGGTGAGTATTACTACGAGGGAGTTCACGGAGTAAAAACCGGAAGCATCAACGAATATTATGAGTACAAAAACGGCACATGGGACACTGAAAACCCCAAGGAGGGAATTATGTGCCTTGTTTCCACAGCCACCGCAAAGGGAAGCGACGGAAGAGGCTACCACTACATCATAGTTACTATGGGCGCGCCGTATTACAACGAAGCGCACGAGTACTCCTCGTATTCATTCAAGGACCATATCGCGCTGTACGACTGGGCGTATTCGGAACTTGTCTACACGAACGTAGTTGCATCAAACGAACAGATCGCACAGGCTGACGTAAATCAGGGCAAGAACGTCGATAAAGTCGGCGTCTGTGCCGCAAGCGACTTCTCTACGCTGCTTGAGAAGAGCCTGAACAAAACCACCGTTTCGCGCCAGATAAACTGGTTTGAGGACAGGCTCCCGGTCCAGGCACCCAAGAATAAGGGCTATCAGGTCGGAGAATTACAGCTGATGCTTGACGGCGAAGTAATATCGACGATACCGCTTGAAACAGAAAGCGACATTGATATCGACGCCACCGCGTATTATCTTGAAAAGGTGCAGCAGGTGATGTCCAATCCACTGTTTACATGGATATGCGTACTGATCGGACTTGAACTTGTCATGCTGATCGTGTCGCACTATGTCAAAGCTTCCTATCGCAGAAAAATCGCGGAAATGAACCGTCGCAGACGCATCAGCATGAATTCACCCAAAAAGTCAAGGAAGAGATAACATGAACATCAATTTTATCGCCATGGGCAAGCTGAAAGAAAGCTGGTTCCGCGAAGCCTGTGCGGAATACCTGAAAAGGCTCGGTGCATATGTCAACGTGAAAGTGATCGAGCCTGCACCGGTAGACCTTCCGCAGAAGCCGTCGCAGGCGCAGATTGACCAGGCTCTCCGGCAGGAAGCAGTCAAGATACGTGAGCAGATAAAACCAGGGAGCTTCACCGTTGCCATGTGTATAGAGGGAAAGCCCATCTCCAGCGAACAGCTTGCGCAAAAGCTTGAAACTGCAGCAGGGCAGGGGTTCAGCACGGTGAATTTTATCGTGGGAAGTTCCTTCGGGCTCGACCCTGAACTGAAAAAGCAGGCAGACATGCAGCTTTCAATGTCGCCCATGACCTTTCCGCATTCCCTGGCAAGGGTAATGCTCATGGAGCAGGTCTACCGGGCGTATTCCATCATAAACAACGGAAAATACCACAAATAAGGAGCAGCACAATGGAAATAACACTTAAATCAGGCGAAGTAACCGCGAAGATAATCTCAAAGGGCGCGGAATTAAAGTCCCTCAGGGTCGGCAGCCGCGAGCTCATGTGGAGCGCAGACCCGGCATTCTGGGGCAAGACTTCTCCGCTTCTCTTTCCAATGATCGGCACCCTGAAAGACGGAAAGACCCTGATAAACGGCAGCGAATACAAAATCACCAAGCACGGGTTTGCCCGGGACCTTGAGTTCACCCCGGAGGATTTCAACGGTTCCAGCGCTATGTTCTCGCTGGTTCAGAATGACTACACAAAGGCAATGTACCCGTTTGATTTCAAATTCACGGTGCGTTATACAGTCAAAGCTGACGGAATTACAGTAACATATCGCGTTAAGAACAACAGCGACACCGACATGCCGTTCTGCATAGGCGCTCACCCCGCGTTTGCCACTCCCGGGGACATGACGGATTACCACCTGGAATTCCCGAAGATAGAAACCGCTGCTGTGCCGAACTATAATCTGACGACCGGGCTTCACGAGGAAAACAACCGTCGTGAACTCATGAACGAAGCCACGGAACTCCCGCTCTCACACGAAATGTTCTACAAGGACGTGTGTTATTTCGACAGGATACGTTCCCGTCAGGTTCAGCTGCTGAATAAAGAGAATGTCGGCGTCCGCGTTGATTTTCCTGATTTCACGAGCCTTGGCGTATGGCAGGCAAAGGACGCGCCGTTCCTGTGCATCGAGCCGTGGTGCGGTTCCGCTGATTTCGACGACTGCACCGGTGTTTTCGCAGAAAAACGCGGCATAGAGATACTCGCGCCCGGAGCGGAAAAGCCGTTCACTTACACGATAACCGCAGTTGAGCACAAAGCAAAAGTATGAATGAAAAACGGGGCTGTTGAATTTGCAGCCCCGTTTCTATGCTATTGAGATTAAGCAGTAAGTTTTGTTATGAGGTTAAAGCCCATGACAACAATGCCAAGAACCACAAGGACTACACCCGTCGCACGGTTGAGCGTTTTAGGGGAAGCCTTATTCGCGAACACAGCGGCTATCCTTGCCCAGATGAGCGTGAAAACAATGCAGAGTATCATCACAAGAATATCCGGCGCGCCACCCATTGCAAAATGCGAAATAGAACCAGTGAGCGCAGTGAAAGTCATGATGAAAACACTTGTTCCGACTGCGGTTTTAAGCTCGTATCCCAGCAGGGAAGTGAGGATAAGGAGCATCATCATTCCACCGCCTGCGCCGATAAAGCCGCAGATGAAGCCTATCACAATACCTGCAACGATGGACTGTATAAGCCGTTTTTTCGGTGAAACTGCCTGCATATCCTCCTTGGTGGTCATAACAGGCTTGACAATAAACTTGATGCCAAGCAGAAATGTCATGAACACCGAAAATCCACCCATAGTCGCCGACGGAACGAGGCTTGAAACCCAGCTGCCGACAACCGTGAATGCAAGTACGCTCACCATCATCACAAGTCCGTTTTTGATATCAAGGTTCTTGTTCTTACCATATGTGAACGCTGAAACCGCGCTCGCTAGCACGTCGGAAGCCAGCGCAATTCCCACCGCAATATACGGGTCTATTCCAAGGAATGTCGTAAGAATCGGTGTAATTACGGCAGCCGCGCTCATACCGGCAAAGCCCGTGCCGAGACCTGCGCCCATTCCCGCGAAAAATGTCACGATAATTGTAATGAAAAGTTCCATAGAATACCTTCTTTCATAACAATTATACAACAAATCTGCAGGAATGTCAAATACGCCAGTAGCTTAATACAGCAAATACGCAATAAACGTTCATGATGTGAAAAAGGGCAGACACCCGGTCTGCCCATAGTATTTATTCACCGCAATGTTCGCAGTCGTGCTTCTCCTTGAAAATCTCTGGGTCGTAAGCAATGCCGTTCTTGTCGTAGTAGTCTTTAACAGCGGCCTTAACAGCTTCCTCAGCAAGAACAGAACAGTGTATCTTGTGAGCGGGGAGCCCGTCAAGAGCCTCAACAACAGCTTTGTTAGTAAGCTCCAGCGCTTGTGAAACCGGCTTACCCTTGATCATCTCAGTAGCCATAGAACTGCTTGCGATTGCGGAACCGCAGCCGAAAGTGCTGAACTTTACATCGTCGATAATACCGTCTTTGCTTATTTTGAGGAATATCTTCATGATATCTCCGCACTTTGCGTTGCCTACTTCGCCTACGCCGTCAGCATTCTCAATAGTGCCGACGTTACGGGGATTTGTGAAGTGATCCATTACCTTTTCACTGTATAACATATTTTCTCTTGCCCTCCTGTAAGTCCTGCCATACCGGGGAAATGCGGCGTAAATAATCCACGATTTCAGGTACAGCCTTGATTATTGTTTCGATCTCTTCTTCGGTGTTTGATTCGCAGAGCGAAAGCCTGAGAGAACCATGCGCAACATCGTGTATTCTTCCGATTGCAAGAAGGACATGGCTGGGGTCAAGCGAGCCTGATGTGCACGCAGAGCCAGAAGAAGCACAGATGCCTTTCTGGTCAAGCAGGAGCAGCAGTGATTCTCCCTCAATGCCTTCAAAGCACATGTTCACGTTGCCGGGGAGTCTGTTCTCACGCGGTCCGTTCAGTATAGAATGCGAAATTGCGGAGAGACCCTCTATAAGTCTGTCACGTAGCTTGGTTATCTTTGCAATGTTGGCGTCAAGATTATCGGTGGCTTCTTTCAGAGCAGTCGCCATTCCGACGATGCCTGCTATATTCTCAGTGCCTGCGCGCTTGCCGCGTTCCTGCGCACCGCCCTCGATCAGCGAAGAAACAAGCAGACCCTTGCGTGCGTATAAAGCGCCGACTCCCTTAGGTCCATGGAACTTGTGACCTGCAAGTGAAAGCATATCGCAGCCGATATCCTTTACATCAACGGGAATGTGCCCGACAGCCTGTACTGCGTCAGTATGGAACAAAACGCCCTTTTCATGGCATATTGCAGCAATTTCCTTAACAGGCTCGAGCGTACCGATCTCGTTGTTTGCCATCATTATGGTAACAAGCGCAGTATCAGGGCGAATTGCATTTTTTACAGCCTCAGGATCAACTCTGCCTTCGCCATCGACCGGGAGAAGCGTTATTTCAAATCCCTGTTTCTCAAGGCGCTTGAGCGAGTGGAGAATCGCGTGATGCTCAATAGCGTCAGAAATAATATGCTTCTTTCCCTTACGTGCACCTATCTCTGCGGCGGTAAGCAGAGCCTGGTTATCTGCTTCGCTCCCTCCACCAGTGAAAATGATCTCTTTGGGGTCGCAGTTAAGGCATTCAGCAACAGTTTTGCGTGCTTTGAACAGTGCTTCTGCCGCCAGCTGACCAACAGTGTGCAGGGAAGACGGGTTGCCATACTGTTCTGTCAGGAATGGCATCATCGCATCCAGCGCCGTCTTGCTGAGCTTGGTAGTGGCTGCATTATCGGCATATATAGTTGTCATAGGATCACCATGCTTTCTGTTAAATGTTACTAACTTTTGACTTTGGGAAGTATATTTATATTTCCTATCGGACAAGTAGGATTATATCATATTTTTTTCGAATTGTCAATAGTATTTCGCAAATTAATCCAATAATGCCTTATAATATGACCATAAAGCAACTTTATATTCAAAAAAAGCTGTATAACCTGAAAAAATAATAAAAACCAGTTGCATTTTTTCTGCGTTTATGGTATAATAATTAAGTTGATAAGCGCCTGTAGCTCAGCTGGATAGAGCAATAGCCTCCGACGCTATGTGTCGTGCGTTCGAATCGCATCAGGCGTACCAATTTCCGATAGCCGTAAAGCCGCATTACAGCGTGCTTTGCGGCTGTTTTTGTTCTCATAGCTCGCGACGCTTAACTAACGGCAAAAACAACGAAAATCGGCTAATTTTTCGATTTATGCGGGCCATTTTGCAGTTTAGAATTATCTGCGTAAACTATTATACGGCGTTTTTACTCTTTTCGGAGATTTTGCCGCTGATATAATTGTCAGGCTTTGTCATGTCGCTTTTGTGACATTCCTTGTCAAGCGTGGTATAAATTTCAAGTGTGGTTTTTATTCCGCCGCTTTCCTGACCGCTGGTCTTGCCGTCGTTGAATACGTAGGCTGTTTTCA
>ERZ779851.321-NODE-321-length-48161-cov-10.413400_pt1 | contig 48161 bp, 51 predicted proteins | sample MGYA00511094_ERZ779851 | MGnify/ENA primary metagenome ERZ779851 (study PRJEB29588, sample SAMEA2155512) | human gut metagenome | biome: human gut; feature: human-associated habitat; material: faeces | place: Denmark | collected 2008/2010 ...
ATCAAGGAATCCCTGAAAGGGGCGGACTATCGGATTACCGAGATAAAGAAAGGGGAAAGAACGAAAAAGGCTCCTCTGCCGTTTACCACATCCACTCTGCAGCAGGAAGCCAGCAAGGTGCTGAATTTTTCACCCCAGAAAACTATGCGCCTGGCACAGCAGCTTTATGAAGGCGTGGAAGTAAAGGGCGAGGGCACCATCGGTCTTATTACTTATCTGCGTACCGACTCCACCCGTGTATCCGAAGAAGCGGAGAAGATGGCGAAGGAATACATTGAAGACCGATACGGCGCGGAATATGCAGGCGAGGGTACGGAAAGAAAGCCGGGACAGAAAATCCAGGATGCCCACGAGGCCATCCGCCCGACAGCTGTCAGCCGTATTCCCTTAGACATAAAGGACCAGCTTCCGAGAGATTTATTCCGTCTGTACCAGCTCATCTGGAAACGCTTTACCGCAAGCCGGATGCAGGCGGCAAAATACGAAACTGTTTCCGTAAAAATAGGAGCGGGAGAGCAGATTTTCACAGTAGCATCCTCCAAGCTTCTGTTTGACGGCTTTATGAGCGTATATACCCAGGAGGATGAGGAGAAGGAAGAAAACAACCTGTTAGCCGGTTCCCTGAGCAAAGATACAAAATTAACCTTTGAAGAATTTGAAGAAAAGCAGCACTTTACACAGCCCCCGGCCCATTATACCGAGGCGTCCTTGGTAAGGGAGTTAGAGGAGCTCGGCATCGGACGTCCCAGTACCTATGCGCCGACCATTACCACCATTATGGCAAGACATTATGTGGTAAAGGAAAACAAGAACCTCTTTGTGACGGAGCTGGGCGAAGTGGTCAACAATATGATGCAGGAAGCTTTTCCGGCAATCGTGGATGTGAATTTCACAGCCAATCTGGAAACCCTTTTAGACGGCGTGGGAGAAGGAAAGGTCAACTGGAAAACCGTAGTTTCCAATTTCTATCCCGATCTGGATGAAGCGGTAAAGAAAGCGGAGCAGGACCTGGCAAAGGTACAGATTGCAGACGAAGAGTCCGATGAAGTCTGCGAGCATTGCGGGAGAAAAATGGTGATTAAATACGGCCCTCATGGCAAGTTCTTAGCCTGCCCCGGATTCCCCGAGTGCCGCAACACCAAGCCGTATTTTGAAAAAATCGGTGTTGCCTGTCCGAAGTGCGGCAAGGATATTGTCATTAAAAAGACGAAAAAAGGCAGAAAATACTATGGCTGTATCGGCAATCCGGATTGCGATTTCATGGTATGGCAGAAGCCTTCCGCAGAAAAGTGCCCGAAGTGCGGCTCCATGATGCTGCAAAAGGGAAATAAATTAGTTTGTATGAATGAAGAGTGCGGATTTATTAAATAGACAGAAAATTAAAAAAATAAACAGATATTACATTGAAAAATAAATTGATGTATGTTAAAATGTAACAGTAATCGGTTTTTGGCTAATAGGAGAAATTTTCTCCTGACAATCTGGAGGGTAGCATATGAGCAGCGTACAGTTATTGGACAAAACCAGAAAAATCGGAAAATTGTTACACAACAACAATTCCAGTAAAGTGGTATTTAATGATATTTGCAGAGTCATGCGGGAAATTTTAAAATCCAACTGCCTTGTCATCAGTAAAAAGGGTAAGGTGCTCGGTGTCGGCAAGCTTGACAATATCGAGCCCATTGCAGAGCTGATTGATGAGCATGTGGGAGGGTTTATTGACTCCATGTTAAACGAAAGACTGCTGGGAGTTCTTTCCACCAAGGAGAATGTCAATCTGGAGACACTCGGCTTTGAAAAGACGGACTCTAAAAAATACCAGGCCATGGTGACTCCTATCGAGATTGCCGGTGAAAGACTGGGTACTTTATTTTTCTATAAATGCAACGAACAGTACGAAATAGACGATATTATTCTCTGCGAATACGGCACTACGGTGGTGGGACTGGAAATGCTAAGGGCGGTCAACGAAGAGAGCGCCGAGGAGAGCAGAAAGCAGGCGGTTGTGAAATCCGCTATTTCCACACTGTCATTTTCGGAGATGGAAGCCATCATTCATATTTTTGATGAACTGGACGGCATGGAGGGTATTCTGGTTGCCAGCAAGATTGCGGACAGAGTGGGTATCACCCGTTCCGTTATTGTAAATGCCCTGCGGAAGTTTGAAAGCGCAGGCGTTATCGAATCCCGTTCCTCCGGCATGAAGGGTACTTACATCAAGGTATTAAACGATGTGGTGTTTGACGAGATTGCAGAGCTAAAGAAAATGAACCAGAAGCAGTAAAGAAAAGAAAAACAATAAAAATTCCGGCAAAAAGGATTTTGCACGGATGGCAAACGGACTTGTGTTTCTATACATAAAGTCCGTTTTTTGTTTCTTAGCAGGAAAAAACCTTGTTTTTTTTGAAGAAATATATATAATTGTAAGAGTATCAGTATGTGTGAAAATTTACCTGAAACCGGAAAGGGGTTACCATATGATTAATACCAATGTCTTTGATTATGTCAATGTACTGGATAAAGCGGCAGATGCGGCATGGATGAGAAACAATGCCATCAGCAACAATATTTCCAACGCTACCACACCGGGATATAAAAGACAGGATGTGGCTTTTGAGTCGGAGCTGGCAAAAGCAATAGGCAGAAGCAGCAGTACCGCCAACCTGGATCAGAGAGTGGCGGCCAGCCGGTAAAAAAGGAATTACACCCAAGGCTTACACGGACCTGACGGGCTATTCCTACAGACTGGACGGCAACAACGTGGATATTGAAACGGAAAACGTAGCGCTGGCGGAAAACCAGATAAAATATATGTACCTGATGGAAACCATCAATCAGGAATTCCAGAATCTGCAGGGCGTTATGAAATAGTGATGCCGTAAGGGCTGCAGAGCTTACAGGGGAGAGAAAGGAACGGATATCTATATGAGCATGTTTACAGCATTTAACATCAATGCTTCCGGACTTACGGCACAGAGATACCGTATGGACATTATTTCCGAGAACGTGGCAAATGCCAATACGACAAGAACGGCGGACGGCACACCCTACCGCAGAAAGGTAGTGACCTTTGAGGAAAAAGCGGGCGGTGTGGAAAAGTTCGGCGCTGTATTCAATAAAGCGAAAAACAATTACTGCGGTAACGGCGTAAAGGTGGACGCCGTGACGGAGGACACCTGGACGGAGATGAACAAGGTGTACGACCCGTCCCACCCCGATGCGGACGAAAACGGCTACGTTACATACCCGAATGTGAATATCATTACGGAAATGACCAACTTAATCGATGCGAGCCGTGCTTATGAAGCAAACTCCACCGCCTTTAGCGCCAGCAAGTCAATTGCACAGCAGGCGCTTAACATGGGCAAATAAACAGTGGGAAAGGGTTAAAAGGAAATGGATATTTCAACTACTCTGGCGGGCGTGCGTTCCACTAACATTGCACAGAACGCCGCAGCCATTGGCTTAAATTCTTCAAATGGAATGATAGGAAAAGTACGGGCAGGGGAAAGCCTGTCTGCGGAGGGTACCATGTTTGATACGCTCCTTAATTCCGCAATTGACAATCTGAAAACAACAAACGGTTATCTTTCCGATGCCGAGAACGAAAAAATCAAATTCGCACTGGGCGAGACGGAAAATACACATGACCTGATGATTTCCATGTACAAAGCATCTACGGCAAGACAGTATACGGTGGCAGTGAGGGATAAGCTCCTGGAGGCTTACAAGGAAATTATGAACATCCAGATGTAAATTTCGGCTAAGGAGATACAATCATGCCTGACAGGATTAAAAAGATATTAGATAAAGTACTGGCCTGGTGGAATAAATTTACGACCAAGCAGAAGACCATTATCGTGGGTGCTTCCGCCGCCGTGATTTTTACGTTTGCCATTTTAATCTGGGCGTTCACAAGACCGCAGTATACCCAGTTCCAGCAGTGCAGCTCGACCGCGGAAGCTTCCAAGGTCATAGAAATACTTGACAGCAACAGCATTGAATACAAGACCTCCACGGACGGTCTCCGGATACAGGTAAAGAACAGCCAGCTGTCCGCAGCCAACTTAGCGCTTGGTGCAGCAGGTTACATTCCGGATGACTATACGTTGGATGAGGCGCTTTCCGGCGGCTTTTCTTCCACACAGTCCGATACCCAGAAGCGGTATGCCAACTATCTGGAGAAGCAGCTCGTAAAGGATATCTGCAACATAGAATCCGTAAACAGCGCCACGGTAAAACTGAATATACCGGACAATACCGGCACACTGATTGCGACCGACCAGGAGTCCTCTGCGTGGATCCAGCTTTCCTTAAAGGACAAATTCACACAGGACCAGGCACTTACGGTTGCCAAGGCAGTTGCTACGGCGCTGGGCAATACGTCCACGGCAAACATTACCATCACGGATACCAATGCCAACCTTTTGTTCTCCGGTGAAGAGGATTACTCCACCGCAGGAGTGGCGAGCAATATGCTGGAGCTCCGTTCCCAGGCAGAAAGCCTGGTGGGTTCCGAAGTAAAGAAGGTCATGGTAGGCTCCCGGCAGTTTGATATGGTGGAGGTTGCCTGCAGACTGGACATTGATTTTTCGGAATACGAGAAAACGGTGCATGAATATTATGCCAACAGCGGCAGGGACGAGGGTATGCTTTCCCACAGGGAAACCACGGAAGACACCAATACCTCCGGCAGCGGCGGCATTCCCGGCACCGATTCCAACAATGAGACTACATACCAGTACCAGACCGGTACGGATACGGAAAGCTCCTCTACTTCCAAATTGGAGGATTTCCTGCCGAATGAAAGCCTGAGTGTGCAGAACCTTCCGGCAGGCGTTATCAATTACGGCAATTCCAGCCTTTCCCTGACAGCGATTTCCTATCGTGTCATTAGGGAAGAGGATGCCAAGAGCCAGGGGCTTCTGGACGGCATCACATGGGACCAGTACAAAGCAGCCAATGATACGTATACCAAAATGGATGTTGACCAGGATTTTTACAGCCTGGTTTCCACGGCTACCGGCATTCCGGCGGAAGCCATTACCATTATGGCTTTCGAAGTTCCCCAGTTTATTGACAAAGAGGGAGCGTCCGAGGAGCAGATAAGCATTGCGGTTTCCGTTATTCTGGTATTGCTTATTCTGGCAATTTTAGCATTTGTTATCATCCGCAGCATGATGGCGGGCAAGGAAGTACAGAAGGAAGAAGAGCTTTCCGTAGAGTCCCTGTTGCAGTCCACACCGGATGAAACCGTAGAAGATATTGAACTGGAATCCAAGTCGGAGACCAGAAAGATGATAGAAAAATTCGTGGATGAAAATCCGGAAGCCGCCGCAAACTTACTGCGCAACTGGCTGAACGGAGATTGGGGGTAAATTATGCCAAAGAACGGCGATGATAAAATGAGCGGGCTTCAGAAGGCTGCCGTACTCCTGATTACTTTGGGACCGGAGCGTTCCGCCGGCATTTTTAAGCATCTGAAGGAAGAAGAAATCGAGGACCTGACCCTGGAGATTGCCAACACCAGAAGCGTAACGCCCCAGGCAAAGGAAGACGTAATCAATGAATTTTACGAGCTCTGTCTGGCACAGCAGTATATTGCCGAAGGCGGTATTTCCTATGCCAAGGAGCTTCTGGAGCATGCACTCGGAAACGAAAAGGCAGTGGAGATTATCGGCAAGCTGACCTCCTCCTTACAGGTTAAGCCCTTTGAGTTTATCAGGAAAACCGATGCAGCCCAGTTACTTAACTTTATCCAGGACGAGCATCCCCAGACGATTGCCCTTATTTTGTCCTACCTGCCGGCAGCCCAGGCAGCATCCATTATTTCCGCCCTGCCTCCCGACAGACAGGCGGATGTTACCAGGCGTATTGCCGTTATGGACAGGACGAGCCCGGATGTCATCAAGGAAGTGGAAAAAGTACTGGAAACCAAGCTGGCTTCTTTGGTCACACAGGATTACACCATTATCGGTGGTGTGGATGCGGTAGTAGATATCTTAAATACCGTGGACAGAGGTACCGAAAAACACATTATGGAATCTCTCGAAATTGAAGAGCCGGAGCTGGCAGACGAAATCCGCAAGAAGATGTTCGTATTCGAGGATATTTTACTTTTGGACGACCGTGCCATCCAGCGTGTGCTGCGTGATGTGGACAACAATGACCTTGCCATTGCCCTTAAGAGTACCAATGAGCAGGTACAGTCCGCTATATTCAACAATATGTCCAAGCGTCTTGCCGTTATGATAAAGGAAGACATGGAATTCATGGGCCCTGTCCGTATGAAGGATGTGGAAGAAGCACAGCAGAAGATTGTAAATATTATCAGAAAACTGGAAGACGCAGGAGAAATTGTAATTTCCAGAGGCGGAGGCGACGAAATCATTGTCTAATAATTTGTTAAAAGGAAGTTTTACCCGCCTGAATACGGACAATGTCAGGGTGATTGACTCAAACAGCCTTTTACTTTCCAAAATCAAAGCGGAGCCGGAGAAAAAGCAGAAGGGCATGATGCTTACCACAGAACCGGATGCCGATGGCTTTGCAAGAGGAATTGCCACGGATGTGGTCAATGTGGAGCCGTCCGAAGAAATCGAAGAGGCCGGTCTGAAAGCCATGGAGGTAACGCCCGCAGAGGAAGCTTACGGAGGACCATCCCCGGAAGAACTGATAGAAGAAGCCAATGCACAGATTGCACAGATGAAGGCGGAAGCGGAAGCAGCTGCCAGACAGGAAGCGGAGCAGATAAAAGAGGCTGCCAGACAGCAGGGCTACCGGGAAGGCTGTGAAAAGGCGGAAAGGGAGCTTCAGGAAAAAGAAAAGGCGCTTTCCGACAAGCAGAACCGCATGGAGCAGGAATTTGAGGAAAAGGTTTCGGCACTGGAGCCGCAGCTTGCGGATACCCTTGCCGGCATTTATGAGTATATTTTTCAGGTGGACCTTTCTCCCTATCAGGACATCGTGACCTATCTGGTGACATCTGCCCTGAAAAAATCGGGGGAAAGTAAGAGCTGTATCGTGCATGTTTCCAAAGAAGATTATCCCCATGTAAGCAGCAGGAAAGAGGAAATGACAAAGGGACTTCCTTCCGGACTGCAGGTGGATATTATCGAGGATATTACCCTTGGCAAAAATGAAGCGCTGATTGAAACGGACGGCGGCATCATTGACTGCGGTCTGGGGACACAGCTTACGGAATTAGGACGGAAAATCAGGCTGTTAGCTTATGAGAAAACCGAAGGATAGAGGCGTATGACGGATATTTCCAGATACGAAAAACTGAAGGAAGAGGATTTCTGCCAGAAGCTTGGCAAGGTGGTCAATGCCGTAGGTCTTACCGTAGAGTCGGCGGGACCGGATGCCAGACTGGGCGATTTGTGTGAAATCTACCCGGAAGGCCGGGAAGGAAAAGCCGTCCTTTCCGAAGTGGTGGGCTTTCACGACAAGAAAACCATTCTGATGCCCTATGAAGTGGTAGAGGGCATCGGCCTTGGCAGTATTGTAAAAAATGTGGGTGTACCCTTTACCGTAAAGGTGAGTGATGACCTCCTGGGAAAGACGCTGGACGGTCTCGGCAGACCGGCAGGTGCGGATGCGGACAACGGCAGGGAAGAGATTGCCGGAGCGGTCAGATATCCTGTGGATGCGGCGCCTCCCGACCCCATGAGCAGGGAAATTATCAGTGAAGTGCTTTCCCTCGGTGTAAAAGCCGTGGACGGTCTGCTGACAGTGGGAAAAGGACAGCGTATCGGCATTTTTGCCGGTTCCGGTGTGGGAAAATCCACCCTGATGGGTATGTTTGCAAGAAACACCCAGGCGGACATCAATGTCATTGCCCTGATAGGAGAACGTGGCAGAGAGGTGCGTGAATTTATAGAAAGAGACCTGGGCGAGGAAGGCATGAAGCGTTCCGTGGTGGTTGTGGCTACCTCGGATAAGCCGGCGCTGGAACGAAACAAGGCAGCCAAGACGGCTACCGCCATTGCCGAATATTTCCGCGACCAGGGTAAGGACGTCCTTCTTATGATGGACTCCCTGACCCGTTTTTCCATGGCACAGAGAGAAATCGGTCTTGCCAGCGGCGAACCGCCGGTATCGAGGGGGTATCCCCCCAGCGTTTATTCGGAGATGCCGAAGCTTTTAGAGCGAGCCGGCAGGGCGCGGGTAGGATCCATCACCGGACTTTACACGGTACTGGTGGACGGCGACGATTTCAACGAGCCCATTACCGATACGGCAAGAAGTATTCTGGACGGACACATTGTGCTGGACAGAAAGTTAGGGCATAAAAACCATTATCCTGCCATTGATGTACTGCAGAGCATTTCCCGATGCATGAGCCAGATTGTGAGCAAGGAGCATAAAAAGCTGGCAAGCCGGCTGAAATCGGTTCTGGCTACCTATGCGGAGGCAGAGGATTTAATCAATATCGGTGCATACAAATCCGGTACCAATCCTTCCATTGACTATGCCATTTCCAAAATTGATGCGGTCAATGCCTTTCTCTGCCAGGATACGGAAGAAAAATTCGATTACGAAGAAACGCTGTCTCTTTTGAAGAAATTGTTTGAGGATAGCTGATGGCGAAGTTCAAATACAGAATGCAGAGCATTCTCAATGTCAAAATGAAGCTGGAAGTGCAGGCAAAACAGGAATTTGCATCGGCACAGGCAGCACTCAGCCGAGAAGAAGAAAAATTAAACCGGCTGGCAGCCCGGAAGAAAGCCTATGAAGAGGAAGCGGAAGAACTTTTAAAGGGAAAGCTTAATTTTCAGGACATTGCGGACAACCGCACCGCCATACATACCATGGAGGACTACATGGAAACCCAGAGGGTGCAGGTGAAAAAGGCGGAGAAGGCGGTGGAAGCGGCAAGGGAAAATCTGACGGAAGTTATGCAGGAAAGAAAAATGCATGAAAAACTGAAGGAGCACGCTTTTGAAGAGTTCCTGACGGAAGAAAAGAAACAGGAAGGCAAGGAAGTGGACGAGCTGACAAGTTATACCTACGGCCAGCGGATACAGAATGCCAACCGGAAGAACAGGTCGCAAGAAGGGTGAATAGAATGGCTAAGACACCGGATGCTTCCGCAGCGGAAAAGAAACGGCTTGCGGATGAAAAGAAAAAACTGAAGGAAGAACAGAAAAAGCAGAAGAAGGAAGCTAAAAAACGGGCAAAGGAAATCGAAGCCCAGGAGGCAGAGCTTTCGGCGGATGACGAAAGCGGCGGTTTCTTTACGGTGATAGCAACCATCGGTATTATCCTGGTATGGGTGGCTATCCTCTGCGTAGTTATCAAGTTAGACGTGGGAGGCTTCGGCTCCAAGGTACTGACCCCGCTTTTGAAGGATGTGCCGGTGGTGAACCTGATTTTACCGAACAGCCAAAACAGCGGCAATATTTCCACGGAGAACGGCGGTTACACCAACTTAAACGATGCAACGGAACAGATTAAAAATTTAGAGTTGCAGCTTCAGCAGGCACAGACGGATAACTTAAAGCTGCAGGAGGATGTGGCAAATTTAAAAGCGGAAAATGCCCGACTGCAGGAATTTGAAGACAAGCAGGTGGAGTTCCAGCGGATTAAAAACGAATTTTACGAGGAAGTGGTTTATGCGGAAAACGGACCGGGAGCGGAAGCTTATCAGAAATATTACGAGTCCATGGACCCGACCACGGCGGAATATTTGTATAAACAGGTAATTGCACAGCTGCAGGAGGACAAGTCCGTGCAGGATTATGCGTCGGCATATTCTTCCATGAAGCCCAAAAAGGCAGCAGCTATTTTTGAACAGATGACGGACAACTTAAATCTGGCTGCCCGCATCCTTAAGACCATGAGTGCGGAGAACAGAGGCGATATTTTGGCGGAAATGGATCCGGCGATTGCCGCAAAGCTCACCAAAATCATGGACCCGGAGTCTTAAGCACAGAGTGCTTTTGACCGATATACATTATGTACTTTGAAAAATTAAGAAAGGAGGAGAAAACGTGACAAGTATTCCCGTAAACAACAGTGTGAAGGGTATCGTCCCGGGAGCACAGACCCGGAAAAAGTCGAATACGCAGGATGCCGCAGGCAGTTTTTCCGATATTTTCAAAAACCAGAAGAACGATAACGGCACCGATGACGGAAAGATTGTTTCAGCAGCGCAGAACCGGACGGAAAACCGGAACACAGGAATTTCCGCAAGACAGCGGAAGGTACAGGATGCCGTAAAGGAAGCAGGGGAAGCAGCAGGAAAGGACACAGGAAAAAAGGTGGACGAGGCGGCGGACAAGATGCTTTCCGATACTGCGGAGGAGCTTTCCGTAACAGAAGAGGAGCTGCTTTCCGTATTGCAGAGTTTATCCCTGACACCCGCTGATTTACTGACGAAAGAAGGCTTGCAGCAGGTAGTGCTTGCCGTATCGGGGGAAACGGACTTCGCAAATTTCCTGACGGACGAAACGATGTTTACCACATTGCAGAATTTAAATGGAGAGCTGCAGACGACGCTTTCCGATCTGGCAGACGAGCTTGGCATCAGTCAGGATGAGGTACAGGATTTCCTGACGGCTTTAGCAGATAAAGCAGGTGATGCATCCGCATTACAGGCGGAGGTGCTTTCCGCAGAGGAGTTTTCCGCAGAGGAGTTTTCCACAGAGGAAACAGAGGATGCCGTAACGGATGTGAAAAAAGGTTCAGACACCGAAAGTATTACCGGTGACAAGGCAGCTTCCGAGGTGACCGTTCCGGGTAAGGAAACCGGAAAACAGACGGAAAAAGAAACATCCGGAGAAGAAAAGAGCTTTACCGGAGACAAGGCGTTTGACAATTTCGCCCAGAGTTTTAAGACCGGACAGACACAGAACACACAGGCGGCAGCCGAAGTTACACCGCATTTTGATGTGGAAACGGAAAATATCATCCGGCAGATTACGGACTACATGAGAGGCAATGTGACGGACGGTGTATCCGAAATGGATATGCAGCTGCATCCTGCCAGCCTCGGCAGTGTACATATTCACTTAGAGGCAAAGGAAGGCGTCCTGACCGCACAGTTTACCGCACAGAATGAGTCGGTAAAAGCAGCTTTGGAAAGCCAGATGATTCAGCTTAAGGACAGCTTTGAGGAGCAGGGACTTACCGTAGAGTCCATTGAAGTCATGGTTTCCAGCCAGAAGTTCAACCAGAGCTATGAGGAGGCGGAAAGCCATGCAAACGATACGGGCAGCCGTTCCGGCAGACAGCGCACCAGAAGAACAGGCTTACATGTTTCCATGGAGGACGAGGAATTGTCCGACGAAGAAATTCTGGCAAAGGAAGTCTTGAAAGGACAGGGCAGTACCGTAGAATTTACGGCATAAGGCATAGGCCTTACAAACAGTTTGAAACAGAAAGGATGTGAAACATATGGCATCACCGGTAGCAGAAGTAAAAGACGGTAAAATCGTCAGCCAGACAAACACCACCCAGAAAACCACCAAGTCAAACGGCATGGACAAGGAGTCTTTCTTACAGCTTTTAGTAGCGCAGATGAAATACCAGGATCCTCTGGAACCGACCTCCAACACCGAATATATTTCCCAGTATGCACAGTTCTCCCAGGTAGAATCCTTGCAGAGTATGAGCAGCAACATGGATTTGCAGAGAGCAAGCAATCTGGTAGGCAAGGAAGTTTACATCGAAACCACCGGCACGGATGGCGAAACCAAGACCGTACAGGGCAGAGTGGATTATGTTACCTACAAGAGCGGTAAAGCTTATGTATATGTGAATGAAAAAGAATATGCACTGGACGATGTGAAGACGGTTCTTGACTCCGATTACACAGAAGCATGTTCCTTGGCTTACAATTTCATTGCCGCATTAAACAAGCTTCCGAGCTTAGAGGATTTGGATCTTTCCAGCGAAGAAACCGTTACGGCTCTTTCCGAAGCTTACAACAAGATGACTTCTTACCAGAAGACCTTTATCGCTTCCGAAAAAGTAAACCTGCTGCAGAAATATGCGGACAAGATTGCAGAGCTTAAGAAGGCGGAGAAGGAGTAAGTATGAATATTCAGAAAGGCAGCTTTTCCTCCATTGAACAGCTGCAGGACAGATACCTGACACCGGCAAAAAAAGTCGAAAAAAAAGAGAGTTCGGCAGTATCCTTTCAGGACATCCTGAAAGCGAAACAGGAAACGGCAGGGGCTCACGGAGAACTTAAGTTTTCCAAGCATGCATCGATGCGTCTGACGGACAGGAACATTACCCTGACAAACAGCCAGTGGGAGCGTCTGGAAAGCGGAGCTGTCAAAGCGGGAGAGAAAGGCATTCAGGAATCTTTGGTCGTTGTGGATGAACTGGCGTTTATCGTCAACATTCCCAACAAAACGGTGATTACGGCAATGGACACGTCGGACACCGCAGATAATGTATTTACAAACATAGACGGAGCAGTATTTATGTAGCCGGACCTTTTTAGGGGGCACAGTTTTCCTGACTGACAGAAGGAAAAGCTTCGTAAACATGAAGGAGGTCATTCATTATGATGAGATCACTTTTTTCTGGCGTATCGGGCTTAAAGACCCATCAGACCAGAATGGACGTAATTGGTAACAACATCGCAAACGTAAACACAACCGCATATAAATCCAGCAGCATGGTATTCAGCGACATGATCAGCCAGACCACGCAGAAGGCATCCGGTCCCAATGCGGCAACCGGTACCGGCGGTATCAACGCAAGACAGATTGGTCTGGGTGTAAAGACAGGCGCCATCAACACCAATATCAGCGGACAGGGCGCTTCCCAGAGCACCAATAACCCGTTTGATATTATGATTAACGGCAGTTCTTTCTTTGTCGTAAGCAACGGCAGCGAGAACTTCTTTACCAGAGACGGTTCTTTCTATGTGGATGCAGCCGGCAACCTCGCCATGACCAGCAATGGCTACAATGTCATGGGCTGGCAGGTAGACAAGGATACCATGAAGATTAAACCCGACACCGTATCCGCACTCCGTATCATGGATGCGGCAAACATGACTTACCCGCCCGAAGCCACCACCAAGGCGCAGGTAACCGGTGTCATCGATAAAAACGATACATCCCTGACAAGCAGCACCGGCAAGTATGTATCCTTAAGCTTCTTTGATTCACTGGGATACAGCTACACCGCAAAGCTTGCCATCAAGCAGTCCTCCAACGAAAACGAATACAGCGTGGAGCTGGCAAAACTTACCGATGCTTACGGCAAGGACATTGACGTAAGCGGCGTGAAATTCGGTTCCACATCCTCCCAGAAGGTAAACAATACCGTAAAACTGGATACCACCGCGTATAAGTGGAACGGCACGGAGCTGCAGAATGCCGTAGGCGGCAGCAAGGTATTTGATCTTGCAGAGCTGTTTGATGCAGCTGCAACCGTGGATGACCCGAAGTTAGCGGATACAGACGAAGGCAAGGCGGCCCTTGCGGCACTGGCGAAGGCATACGGCTACGAAGGCTCTGAAAAGGAATTCATGAACCTGACCGTAACCCTCACAAATGATGCCACCAGCGGTACCAATTTCCAAAGCGGTACCTACAGCGTACAGCAGCTGTTTTACAACCAGTTAAAGGGTCTGCAGCCCAGCTTCTCCACACCGGACGGCGCTTATACGGAGGATATCGAAAACTTTAGCCTTACCGCCTTTGATACCTCCGGTCGTGTATTTGAAGGTGCAACCATCGTATACAACCCCGATAACGGTACTTTCTCCGGCGTAAACGGCATGCCGAACCAGACGAGCATCACCCTGGCGCTGAAGGATGCCAGCGGCAACTTTGAAGATATTTCCATCGATTTCTCCAAGACCACTATGTATGACAAGAAGGGCACCAGTACCCTGGAAGCAACCTCCGGTGGTGCGGACGGCCTTGGCGCAGGACGTAAAATCGGTGAAATGACAGGCGTTTCCATCCAGACAAACGGTATGATTTACGCAACCTATGACAACGGTATGACCAAGCTTTTAGGACAGATTGCCGTAGCACAGTTTGCAAATGTTTCCGGTCTGGAAAAAGCGGGCGACAACCTGTACTCCGCAACCTTAAACTCCGGCGAATTCGACGGTGTCGGTGTGGATATTACCGCAAACGGCGATAAAATGTCGCCCGGACAGCTCGAAATGAGTAATGTAGATCTTTCCCAGGAATTTACGGAAATGATTACCACGCAGAGAGGTTTCCAGGCAAACAGCCGTATCATTACCGTTTCCGATACTCTTCTGGAAGAGCTTACCAACCTGAAGAGATAACGGCAAATCGGCAGTTATATAACAGACACAGGATAAAAAACAGATACATAATGGTGGGAATGCAGGAAGTAACGGCTTCCTGCATTCCTTAGTGTTTACAATGGGAAAGAGTATGATAGAGATTACAAAATTAAATGGGCAAAAAGTACTAATTAATCCCAGCCTGATTGAAATGGTGGAAGAAACTCCGGATACGGTCATCAGCCTGACCACGGGGAGAAAAATAATTGTAAAAGAAAGTAGACAAGATATAAAAAATTTAGTAAAATCATATAGAAAGGATATTTTTTTGCAGTAAAAGGGCAAAAATTGGCAGGTGAAATAAAGTGGACATAGCTTCATTAGTGGGATTACTTTTCTGTTTGGCCATGTTTTTGCTGGGTGTTGTAACTTCCGGCGGTATCACATCGTTACCGAGCTACTGGGATTTACCTTCCATAGCAATTACCATCGGCGGTTCGTTTGCATCCGTTCTGGCGGGTATGTCTTTTAAGAACTTTATAAACGGTATAAAAAGTTTTGGTATGATTTTACGTGTCCCCCAGGACAATACCACTGAAATGATACAGAATATTATCAACTTATCCAATGTAGCCAGAAAAGAGGGACTTCTTTCCCTGGAAGAGGCGGCAGGCGATCTGGATGATGAGTTTTTGAAAAAGGGAATTCTTCTTATAGTAGACGGTACTGACCCCGAACTGGTACGTGCCATTATGGAGACCGAGCTTGTCAGCATGGACTCCCGTCACAAGGCAACCATCGGCTTCTGGGAAAGTGTTGCCGGCATGGGTCCTGCCTGGGGTATGATTGGTACCCTGGTAGGTCTGGTAAACCTTTTGAACAACATGGATGATGCGTCCGCCATCGGTCCCAACATGGCAACAGCGCTGATTACCACTCTTTACGGCTCCTTACTTGCAAACTGGATCTGTGCACCTATCACCAGCAAGCTAAAGGGCTACAACGAAAGCGAAATTATGCAGCGGGAGATTATGATTGAAGGTCTGTTATCCATTCAGGCCGGTGAGAACCCCCGCGTTATCGAAGAAAAACTGAAATCCTTCATGGCACCCGGCGACAGAAACGCAGCCGGCGGTGATGAAGGAGGTGAAGAAAATGGCTAAGAGGAAGGAAGAACTGCCGGCTCCCGGAGCTCCGGCATGGACAGCCACATTCGGTGACCTGATGAACCTGCTTCTTTGCTTTTTTGTCATGCTTTTTGCCATGTCAACGGTTGACTCGGAGAAGTTCAAGGCGATTGCGGAGTCCTTTTCCAAAACTTTTTCCATTTTTGAAGGAGGCGCCACATCCATAGGTGACGGTCTGCTTATCAGCAACGGTGTCAGCCAGTTAAACGATCTGGACCAGTATGTAAACAATACCGGCAAAACGGAAGAGGGAAAGGATGACCCCGAAAAGATTGACAACTATACAGAGATGAAAGACAAACTGGAGGAAGCCCAGTTAAATGAGTCCGAGCAGCTTGCGGAAAAAATAGACGAGTCTGTGGCGGAAAGCAATATGACGGACAAAATAGACATCACCTTTACATCCCAGTATGTGCAGCTTACCCTGAAGGGGGCACTTCTGTTTGATTCCGGCAAGACGGAAATCCGGGCGGAAGCCGTACCGGTTGTGGACAAGGTGGGCAGGATACTGGAAAACTATGCCGGCAACGTGATTGAGATTGAAGGCCATACGGACAACGTGCCCATGCACAGCGCCAAATATGCCAACAACAGTGAGTTAAGCTGCGGCAGAGCACTGGCGGTCTACGATTATCTGATTAGCACCACCAATCTTGACCCTTCCAAAATCAAGTATGCGGGCAGGGGCGAATATGTTCCTGTTGCCGACAATTCCACGGAAGAGGGAAGAGCGAAAAACAGACGTGTGGAAATCCGTATTTATCATGATTTGAGCACATATGAATAAATAGCTGCCGGTAGCCCGACAAGAAAGGCAAGGATATTGTTTTGAAAAAGAATTTACTTTCCATATTGATACTTACACTGCTTATTATCAACATTGCCCTGACATCCATTATGATGTTCGGCATGATGAGCTCCGTAAAGAGTACATCTGCACTGGTGGGCAAAATTGCCGCTGTACTGAATTTAGAGCTTACAACGGAGGAAAAGGAAGAACAGCAGGTTTCCATCGCGGACAGCGTTTCTTATGATATTTCGGAAGCCATGACCATTCCGTTAAAGAACAGCGAAAATGATGAGGAACAGCATTATGCCAAGATTTCCGTTTCCATTCTGATGGACAAGAACAGCAAGGATTTTAAGAAATATTCCGATTTGTCCGCCTATGTACCGGAAATCAAATCCATCATCATCGATGTGGTTATGAATTACACCAAAGAAGAATTCATGGCAACCAAGGATGATATCTGTAAGGAAATCCTTTCCAGAATTCAGGAAAGATTTGACAATTCCGATGTGATTTACAACATTGTAATCAGTGATTTTCAGGTATATTAAGTCCCTCGAAAAGAAAATGACTGTAAGGAGGTGACTTTCATGGGAGACGTGCTTTCCCAAAACGAAATAGACAATTTGCTGGCGGCACTCTCGACCGGCGAATTAGATGTCAGCGATATCAACGACGGCAGCGACAAACCGGTAAAAAACTATGATTTCCGTCGCCCGGCGAAGTTCTCCAAGGAGCATCTGCGTACCCTGGAAATTATATTTGAACATTACGGCAGACTGATTTCCACAAACCTGCCGGTTTACCTTAGAAAAAATGTACAGGTAAGCGTGGCAAGCTCCGAAACGGTTACTTTTTCGGAGTTTACCAACTCCCTTTCCAATCCGGTTATTTTAGGAATTGTGAATTTCCATCCGCTGTCCGGCAATATCATCATTGATATGTCGACCAACCTCGGTTATACCATTATAGACAGGATGCTCGGCGGAGCCGGAAGACCACTTGAAAAGAGCCGGGAGTTTTCGGAGATAGAGCTTACCATTATCGAAAAGATTATTATTGTCTGTGTGCAGCTTATGCGTGAGCCGTGGAAAAATGTGCTGGAAATTGACCCGGTACTGGACAGGCTCGAGACCAATCCGCAGTTTGCACAAATCATATCCCCCAACGACATGGTTGCCATTGTAACCTTAAACGTAAAAATCGGGGATGTGCAGGGATTTATGAACATGTGTCTTCCCTACTTTACACTGGAAGACATTATGGATAAACTGAATACCAGATACTGGTATGCCAATATGCAGGAACGGCGTGACGAGGATTATGAGGAACAGGTGGAAACCCTTATACGGAGGGTGGATGTCCCCATGAAAGCCATGCTGGGAAAGAGTATCATTACGGTCAACGATTTTGCCAACCTGCAGGTCGGAGATGTTATCCGGCTGGATACCCATGTAGAGGACGAGTTGTCCGTATATGTGGGCAATATTAGAAAATTTACTGCGTTACCGGGAGTCAGCAAAGAGAACTATGCGGTTAAAGTGACTTCGGTAATCCGAGAGGGGGAATAGAACATGGACAACATGTTGTCCCAGGACGAAATAAATGCACTGTTAAACGGTATGGATCTTTCCGACAATAAACCGGCGGAAACACCGCAAGAGGAGCCTATTGACGAAAGCCTGCTTTCCAGTATGGAGAGAGATGCCATTGGCGAAATTGCCAATATCAGCATGGGTTCTTCTGCTACGACACTGTATTCCTTAGTCAACAGAAAAGTAAATATCACCACACCGGTTGTTACACTGGCGCACTGGAAAAATGTGCTGGATGAGTATGAGAAGCCCTGTGTATTTATTCAGATCAAATATACTAAAGGACTGGACGGCACCAACATTTTAGTACTGAGAGACCATGATGTAAAAATTATCACCGATCTTATGATGGGCGGAGACGGCACCAATACGGACGGGGAGCTGGGAGAACTGCACTTAAGTGCAATTTCCGAGGCCATGAATCAGATGATGGGTTCTGCGTCCACATCTCTTTCCACTATGCTGGATAAGACAATAGACATCAGTCCGCCGGAATCCAGTCTCATTGATTTGACGGAATACCACAGCGGCTCAGATATTGCCCCGTTCCTCGGCGGCACATTTGTAAAAATTGCATTCCGTATGCAGATCGGGGATTTGGTAGACAGCACCATCATGCAGCTGTATCCCATTGAATTTGCAAAAAGTATCGTAAAGAACTTCTTACACCAGAATACGGAGGAACCCGCAGCAGCAGCGGCGCCGGCGTCAGCACCGGCACCGGCACCGGCTCCACAGGCGGCACCGCAGCCCACATACCAGCAGGCGGCACCGCAGCCCATGTACCAGCAGGCAGCGCCCCAGCCTATGATGCAGCAAGCAGCACAGGCCTATGTTCCACCGCAGATGAGCATTCCGCAGCAGGCAGCGCCCCAGCAGAATGTAAACATCCAGCCGGCACAGTTCCAGACACTTACCAACGATTATGCGGGAGTGGCGGGCAACCAGAACATCGGACTGATTATGGATGTGCCTCTGGAGGTAACCGTAGAGCTTGGCAGAACGAAGAAATCTATTTCCGAAATTCTGGATTTTGCACCGGGTACCATTATTGAACTTGACCGTATTGCAGGCGAACCTATTGACGTTCTGGTAAACGGCAAGTTTGTGGCAAAAGGTGAAGTAGTAGTTATCGAAGAGAGCTTCGGCGTTCGTGTAACGGAGATTATAAAATAGTACATAAGGAGTGGCAGAAACTATGGCAAAGAATATTTTAATCTGTGATGATGCGGCATTCATGCGCATGATGATTAAGGACATTTTAACCAAGAACGGATACAATGTTGTTGGCGAGGCAGAAAACGGAGCAAAGGGTGTTGAAAAATACAACGAACTGCATCCCGATCTTGTTCTGATGGATATTACCATGCCGGAGATGGATGGTATTGCGGCGCTTAAGGGCATCAAGCAGATTGACCCCAATGCACATGTTATCATGTGTTCCGCAATGGGCCAGCAGGCAATGGTTATAGAGTCCATCCAGGCAGGAGCCAAGGACTTTATTGTAAAACCGTTCCAGGCAGACCGTGTACTGGAAGCCGTAAAGAAGGTTGTGGGTTAATGCATATTGCGATAACGGCGATAGACAAAGCTGACAGCTTTGCACAGCTTATTACGGTTCTGATTATTTTTATTCTGGTTTTGGCGGCAACCCTTTTTACCACAAGGTGGATTGCCGGCTACCAGAAGGGACAGAACAAGGGTAAAAATATCGAGGTTGTGGAAACGTACCCTATCGGAAACGGAAAATACATACAGATTGTAAGACTGGCAGGGACTTACGCGGCGATTGCCGTATGCAAGGATACGGTAACCATGCTGGCAGAAATTCCGAAGGAGGATATCCGTTTTCCGGAGGATACCGGCGGTATGACGCTGCACTTTAAGGATTTGTTCCAAAAGGCAAAGGATGAACTCCCCAAGGAGGGAATTTCATCGAAAGAAGAGTAGGCTTAAGAGTGAAAACACGTAAAGGTATTTTATCAGGTAATATAATAAGGAAAATAATATGCCTGCTGGTAACGGTAGGCATATTGTGTATTATACCGGCAGGTGAAGCACATGCTACGGGCAGCGCCGTAACGGACCCGCAAAGCGGCAACTCCACCGTCATAAACGAACCGGGAAGTGCACAGACCTCCGAAGATCTGAATCAACTGAATATTGCCAATACGGTAAAGATTGAGTACAACAATGGCAACGGCTCCATTAACGGAGCACTCCGTATCCTATTGATACTGACGCTTATTGCCATTGCACCGACACTGCTTATCTGCCTGACTTCGTTTACCCGGATTATTATTGTACTGCATTTTACCAGGTCGGCACTGAATACGCAGACGGCACCGCCCAATCAGGTTCTTATCGGGCTGGCGCTGTTTCTCACGTTTTTTATTATGACACCGACCATTACCCAGATATATCAGGATGCGTATGTGCCCTATGAGGCGGGAGAAATCAAAGAAGAGGAAGCCTTAACGGCAGCCATCGGTCCCATCAGGCAGTTTATGTACGGCGAAACCCAGACGAAGGACGTAGAGCTTTTTATGGGAATTGCGAGACTGGACTGGGACGGGGAGCTGGATGACATTCCGCTGACGGTGCTCATCCCCAGCTTCATGGTAAGCGAGCTTCGTACCGCATTCTTCATGGGATTTATGATATACATTCCGTTTATTATTATTGACATGGTGGTAGCCTCCGCCCTCATGAGTATGGGTATGATGATGCTGCCGCCCACCACCATTTCCATGCCGTTCAAGATTTTGCTGTTTGTCATGGCGGACGGCTGGAGCCTGATTATCGGAAGTCTGGTAAGGACATTCCACATCTGACAGGAAAGGAAGGCAGCATATGAGTGTAGAAGCGGTAACTGAAATTACCAACAAAGCTTTATATCTGATCATAAAAGTATCCATGCCGATACTTTTAGTTTCCCTGATCATCGGTCTTGTGGTGAGCATCTTCCAGACAGTAACTTCCATTCAGGAACAGACGCTGACTTTTATTCCCAAGATTATCGGAGTCTTTCTGACAATCATGATTATGGGGCACTGGATGCTCAATCTGATTATTGAATATACAACGGATCTGTGGCTGAATTTTTCCAACTATGTAAGTGGATAGGAAAGTGTGAAAAATGGTTGATTTATCTTTTTCCCTTATGGATTTGGAATATTTTCTGCTGATTTTTGTCAGGGTTTCCTGCTTTGTGTTCATTGCTCCCTTTTTCAGCATGCAGAACACACCCCGGACGGTGCGCATAGCCATTTCCTTTTTCACGGCCATGCTTCTGTATACGGTGCTGACACCGAGTGCCGGTGTGATATACGATTCCGTGGTTTCCTATGCGGTAATCGTGGCGAAAGAAGCACTGACGGGACTGCTTATCGGCTTTGCCGCCAATATCTGTACGGCAATCGTCAATTTTGCCGGTTCCGTTGCGGATATGGAAACGGGACTTTCCATGGTCACCCTGTTAGATCCGGCAACAAGGGAGCAGACCACCATCTCCGGCGCTCTGTATCAGTACGTCATTATGATGATGCTGATTGCCAGCGGTATGTACCGGTATCTTTTAGGTGCCCTGGCAGACTCATTTTTACTCATTCCCGTAAACGGCGCCGTTATCCGGAGTGAGAACCTGCTTAACACGTTGATCCGGTTTCTGACGGATTACATTGTAATAGGCTTTCGCATCTGCCTGCCGATTTTCTGTGCGGCATTGCTGTTAAATGTGATTTTGGGTGTACTTTCCAAGGTTTCCCCGCAGATGAATATGTTTGCCGTGGGAATTCAGCTTAAGATAATGGTGGGGCTGGCAGTTCTGTTTCTGTCATCCTATATGATGTCGGATGCGGCAGGCTTCATTTTCAACGAAGTGAAAAAAATCACCGTTTCATTTGTAGGGGGTATGATGTGATACTGAAGTATAATCTGCAGTTCTTTGCGGCAGAAGGCCCCGGCGGTGAGAAAACAGAACCGGCTACCGAGAAAAAGCTGTCGGATGCCAGAAAAGAAGGACAGGTTGCCAAGAGCCGTGAAGTGGGCAATGCCCTGGGTATTCTTGCCATGTTCGTGGTCCTGAAGGTTTTTATCGGCACGATTGGCACACAGCTCATGGAGCTTTTTTCTTCCGTTTACGGAAATATGCCGGAGACGGTGAAAAGCTGGAACGGCTATCTGCCGGAAAAGGGCATGAGGGATGTTTTTTTTCAGATTTTTATAAAGACCATTTATGTGACAGGTCCCATATTTGTAATTTTTTTTCTGATAGCGTTTATTGCAGACCTGGTACAGGTCAAATGGAAGGTTTCCGGCAAGCCTCTGAAGCCAAAGTTTAACCGGATGAGCCCGGTCAGTGGCTTTAAGCGGATTTTTTCCGTCAACTCCCTTGTGGAGCTTATAAAGGCCATCTTAAAGATCGGACTGATCAGCTATGTGGCGTATCAGTACCTGAAAAATAAAGTCAACCAGATATATCTTCTTTACGATATGTCCTTTACCCAGGCACTTTCCGTAATCAGTAATCTCATTACGGAAATGGGTATCCGGATTTCGGCTGTGTACTGTATCATTGCGGCGGCGGATTTTGCGTACCAGAAGGTGAAGTTCACCATGGACATGCGGATGACGAAGCAGGAAGTCAAGGACGAGTACAAGGAGCAGGAAGGTGATCCGCAGATTAAGGGAAAAATCCGGCAGAAAATGCAGGAGGTATCCCGCAGGCGTATGATGCAGAACCTGCCCAAGGCGGACGTGGTCATCACGAACCCGACCCATTATGCTGTGGCAATCCAGTATGACCTGGAGATTGCGGATGCCCCCATTGTCCTGGCAAAGGGCGCCGATTACATGGCAAAAAGAATAAAAGAAGTTGCCAGGGAAAACGAGATTGAAATTGTAGAAAACAAACCCCTTGCCCGTATGCTTTATGCAAACGTGGAAGTGGGAGACATGATTCCGCCGGAGCTTTATCAGGCAGTGGCAGATGTCCTTGCTTACGTGTACCACTTAAAGGGCAGGGCATAAAACGGACAGAATAGTCCGGAATGACAGTATAGATAAGAGAAAAGAGGTGAGCAGATGAACGTTAAGTTACAAAAATGGGATGCGGTTGTGGCAATCTATATCCTGACGGCGTTTATTATGCTCATTGTTCCTTTGCCGGCATGGATTCTGGACGTATTTATGGCATTCAACATGGCAGTGGCATTTACAATTCTGTTTGCCGCCATGTTTTCCAAGGAAGTACTGGATATGTCCTATTTCCCGTCCATCCTGCTGTTCACAACCATTTTCCGTATCGCCATGAACGTATCGTCCACCAGGCTTATCCTAACCACCGGTACGGCCGGCAACGTGGTTATGACCTTCGGCCAGTTCGTAGGCGGCGGTGATCTGATTGTAGGTGCGGTTATTTTCATTATCCTTATTCTGGTACAGTTCTTAGTTATCAACAAAGGTACCGAACGTGTGGCAGAAGTAACGGCAAGATTTACCCTGGACGCCATGCCCGGTAAACAGATGGCGATTGACGCGGACTTAAATACCGGCGCCATCGATGACAAGGAAGCCAAAATCAGACGTGATAAAATCCAGCAGGAGTCCAGCTTCTTCGGCTCCATGGACGGTGCTGTGAAGTATGTAAAAGGAGATGCCGTAGCGGGACTTATCCTCACCGTCATCAACCTGGTGGGCGGTATTATCATGGGTATGACGAGAAGCGGCATGGACATCAACACGGCGCTGAGTACCTATGGTGTGCTTACCATCGGTGACGGTCTGGTAAGCCAGATTCCCTCCCTTCTGATATCTCTTTCCACCGGTATTTTAGTTACCAAGGGCGGTAAGGAAGCGGAATTCGGCACCACCATTGTAAAGCAGCTCTTCGGTATTCCCAAAGCTATGTATATGGTAGGTGCGACCCTGATGTTCTTAGGCATTACCACGGGACTTAATACCATTTTGTTTTTGGGCCTGGGACTTTTGTTCATTGTAGCGGGCAGATTGGTGGCAGGCAATATAGAAACCGCCGGCATTGAAAATATGGTGGATGCGGAGGAAACGGCAGCGGAGGAAATAAGACAGCCTGAAAACGTCAACAGCCTCCTGCAGGTGGATCCTATTGAGCTGGAATTCGGTTACGGCATTATCCCCCTGGCGGATGCGGCGCAGGGCGGCGATCTGCTGGACCGTGTGGTTATGATAAGAAGACAGATTGCGCTGGAGCTTGGTACCGTGGTGCCCATTATCCGTCTGCGTGACAACATCCAGTTAAATCCCAACCAGTACATTATTAAAATCAAGGGTATTCAGGTCAGCGAGGGTGAAATCCTGTTTGACCACTATATGGCGATGAACCCCGGCTATGTGGAAGAGGAGATTACCGGTATTCCCACTTTTGAGCCTTCTTTCCATCTGCCGGCTATCTGGATTACAGAAGGACAGAGGGAAAGAGCGGAGAGCCTGGGCTATACGGTTGTAGACCCGCCTTCCATTATTGCAACCCATCTGACGGAGGTCATCAGGCAGCATATCGCAGAGCTGCTTACCAGACAGGATGTGCAGGGTCTTATCAACAACTTAAAGGAAAACAATCCGGCGCTTGTGGAAGAACTGGTTCCCAAGCTGCTTGGGCTCGGTGAAGTACAGAAGGTATTACAGAACCTTTTACAGGAAGGTATTTCCATCCGCGACCTGCTTACCATTTTTGAAACACTGGCGGACTATGCTCCCACCACGAGGGATACGGATATTCTGACGGAATACGTCAGACAGAGCCTAAAGAGGGCCATTTCCGTGAAATATTTCCCGGCTCACGAAACCACGCAGGTTATTACGCTGGACCCCAAGATTGAACAGGAAATCATGGGAAGTGTCAAACAGACGGAGCAGGGGGCTTATCTCAATTTAGACCCTGAGAGAACAAGAAAGATTATGGACTCTCTGGGAAAGGAAGTGCAGAAGCTGGAAAATCTGGGCAAAAACCCTATTATTATTACTTCACCCATCGTCAGAATGTACTTTAAGAGACTGACGGAGGACTATTACAAAGACTTGATTGTGGTTTCCTACAATGAAATTGAATCCAATGTGGAACTGCAGTCCGTTGGGATGGTGACAGCATAATGATTATTAAGAAGTATCAGGGAAAAACAGAAGAAGAGGCACTGGCGGCAGCCAAAAAGGAACTGGGCGACGGTGTCGTGGTCATGAATGTAAAGAATGTGAAAAGGAAAGGTCTTTTTGCCATCTTTAAGCCGCAGCTTGTGGAGGTTACGGTAGCCATTGAGGAAAAGGACCGGTATTCCCAGACGGCGGGAAGACTGCAGACACCTGTCTTTACACCGGCACAGCCCGCCGCAGCCTCAGGCTCCGGTCAGGCAGCGGGCATTTACCGGAAAAGCGCCGCAGGCATCGGCAATATAGAGGAAAAATTAGACAGCCTGCAGTCCCTTTTGGAAAAGCAGCTTAAAAATCCGGAGCCGGAAAAAGAAGCGGACGGTGAGGAAAACGGAAAAGAAAAATCCGCTGCAGAGCCGGAAACGGAAAAGGATGCGGAAATGGTACGTTTCATGAAGCTTCTTTACAAGGTCATGTCGGACAACGAAGTGGATGAAAAATACATCAGTCAGATTATGGATGAGATTGAAAAGGTACATAAGCCGGGGATGCCGTTTGACTATGCCCTTTCCAATGCTTACCAGAAGCTGATATTAAAATTCGGCAAGCCTTCCGAAATAGAACCGGCTAAATCCGGCTGCAAGGCAGTTTTCTTTATCGGGCCGACCGGAGTTGGCAAGACGACGACTATTGCCAAGATAGCATCCCGGTTCAGTGTGGAGGAGAAAAAGAAGGTGGCGCTGCTTACGGCGGATACCTACCGTATTGCGGCGGCGGAGCAGCTCCGTACCTATGCCAATATTTTAGAGGTGCCGTTCCGGATTATTTATACGGAAGAGGATATGCAGGGAGCCATCAGGGAATTTTCCGACTTCGATTATGTCTTTGTGGATACGGCCGGACATTCCCATCAGAATGAGGAACAGAAGGACGCCATGAAGCGTCTCGTTCATTCCGCAGACAATCTCTGCGAAAAAGATGTGTACTTAGTACTGTCGGCAACCACCAAAAAGAGGGATTTGGAGAGCATTGCGGACAGTTATAAGGATATGGCGGACTACAAGCTTATTTTCACCAAATTAGATGAAACCACGGCTATCGGTAATCTCCTGAACCTGAAGCTTTATACGGGTGCGGATTTATCGTACGTGACCTGTGGACAGAATGTACCGGACGATATCGAGAAATTCAATCCGCAGAAAATGGTGAAGCAACTGTTGGGGGGCAAATAGAAAGGGAACGTAACCATTATGGATCAGGCGGAACAGTTAAGGAATATCATAAAAGCCGAAAACAAACCGAGACCGACAGCCAGAGTTCTGACCGTTACCAGTGGAAAGGGCGGCGTGGGCAAATCCAATACCGCCATCAATCTCGCTATCCAGTTCCGTAAAATGGGAAAACGGGTTATCATTCTGGATGCAGACTTCGGACTGGCCAATATTGAAATTATGTTTGGTGCGGTGCCCAAGTGGAATCTGTTTGATTTGGTTTATCAGGGAAAGAACATAAAGGACATTATTACATGGGGACCCATGGAAATCGGATTTATTTCCGGTGGTTCGGGTATTACCGGCATGTCCAATTTAAGCAGGGAGTCGCTTACCTACATTATCCGTAATTTAGCGGAGCTGGATACCCTTACGGACATCATCATTATTGATACCGGAGCCGGTATTTCTGACTCGGTGCTGGAATTTTTGGTGGCATGCGGTGAAGTGCTGCTTGTGACCACACCGGAGCCCACCTCCATCACGGACTCGTATTCCCTGCTGAAGGCACTGCGCTCCCATCCCCGTTTTTCCACGGAAAATACCAGGATAAAAATGGTGGCGAACAAAGTGGCAAACGAGAGAGAGGGGCAGCTTCTGTATGACAAGCTGCATGCGGTTGTGGAAAAGTACTTAAAACTTCCTTTTTTTTACCTTGGGGCGGTGGAAAAGGACAAAAATTTAGAGAAAGCGGTTATGCAGCAGGTACCGGTTTCCATGCAAAATCCGGAGGCACGGAGCAGCAGGCAGTATGAGGCAATTGCCGGCAAGCTGATGAACGTACCGGAAACGGCAGGAAAGCAAAGGGGAATGGTGGATTTCTTTTCACACATTATAAATAGTATGAGGATGGGGTAAACGGATATGTTGACAAAACTGATTGAACCGGGCTGCAAGGTGGAAATGCAGCTTATAAGCAGAAAACTGACGGCGGCGGAAGAAAAGAAAGTATATATAAGCAAGGTTTTTGACGTGCTGTCCGAAGACAGAATGGAAATCCTGATGCCCATGGAAAAGACCAGACTGATTCTACTTCCCGTGGACGGGGAAATCGACATCACCTTCTATGCGGGGGAGTATCTGTATCAGTGTTTTACCAGAGTGGTGGACCGTTATAAAAGGGACAATATGTATATTCTCCTCATGGAGGCAACCAGCAACCTGCGCAAGGTGCAGAGGCGGGAATATTACCGCTTCAGCTGCGCACTCGAGATGTGCTCCCGGCTTTTGGTGGAGGAAGAGATAAAGGCAGTGGAGGAGCACCGGAATTATTATCTGACGCCGGGACTTCCCCTGAAGAGAAGTCTGATTGTGGATATCAGCGGCGGCGGGCTCCGTTTTATGAGCGATCACAGATACGAAACAGGCAGCCTGATATACTGCAGTTATTATCTGATTGTGGGCGGCAGAACCAAGCAGTGTGAAACGATTGGAAAAATTCTGAGCGCCAGGGAGCTGGAAAATAAAAAGGGGACTTTTGAACACAGAGTACGTTATGTAGACATGGGTGAGGGGGAAAGAGAGGAAATTATCCGGTATATTTTTGAAGAAGAGCGGAAAAACCGGAAAAAAGAATCCGAAGGCCACTGAATTTACGTGACAAAAGACTTTGAAACGATTACTTTGCACTCATGAGAAGACATGAGTATGGTATAATAAACGTAAGTGAGGTGAACGATACGGAAAAGATACCTATGAACGGAGTAGTAGCAATCGCAAGCTCGACAGGCGGTCCCAAGGCTTTGCAATCGGTAATCCCAAGGCTGCCGGCAGATTTTCCGGTTCCGGTGCTGATAGTCCAGCATATGCAGGCAGGCTTTACGAAGTTTCTCGCGGAGAGGCTCAATACATTAAGCGCTCTTACTGTGAAAGAAGCGGAAGAGGGAGAAGCACTGAAAAAAGGGTATGTGTACCTTGCAAAAACCGGTATGCACATGCAGGTGAAAAAGAAATCCGGAGCCCAGTATGTGATTCATTATACGGATGAACCGGTAAGGGAAGGTGTGAAGCCCTGCGCCAATTATCTGTATGAGTCCCTGGCAGAGACCGGTTTTGAAACTGTTGTCTGCGTTGTTATGACAGGCATGGGCGCCGACGGCAGGGACGGTATCCGGTACCTTAAACAAAAGAAGAAAGTCACGGTGATTGCACAGGAAAAGAGTACCTGTGCGGTTTACGGCATGCCAAAAAGCGTTGTGGAAGCAAATCTTGCAGATAAAACCATTCCTCTCGAAGAAATCGCAGGGGAAATTATGATTAGTATGGGGGTAATGTAAAATGGATGTAAGCCAGTATCTTGAAATCTTCCTTGATGAAACCACGGAGCATTTGCAAAATCTGAATACCCAGATTTTAACCTTGGAGCAGGAACCGGAAAACATGGATACCATCAATGAAATTTTCCGTGCGGCACATTCCTTAAAAGGAATGGCGGGCACCATGGGTTATAAGCGCATGCAGACGTTGACCCATGATATGGAAAACGTGTTCTCCGAAGTAAGAAACGGCAATATCAAAGTAAATGCAAACATGATCGACCTTCTGTTCCAGTGCCTGGATGCACTGGAGGAGTACACCAACAATATCCGGGAGACCGGGGACGAGGGTACGAACGAAAACGAGCCTTTAATCAAGCTTTTGAACGAGGAGCTTGGCAAGAAGGATGAAAAGCCCGCCGTGGAGCCGAAAAAAGAGGAAAAAGCGCCCGAAGGCGGGGATAAGAGAAAGTGGCTGAACATCAAGCTGGACAGCACGGACGTCATGGTCATTACGGAAGCCCGGAAGCAGGGGGATTTTGTATATGGCGCAACCGTTTATGTGCAGGAGAGTTGTTTACTTAAAGCAGCAAGGGCCTTCTTAGTATTCAAGGCTGTGGAAGAAGTGGGCGAAATCATTGTTTCCAGCCCTTCCGCACAGGATATCGAGGACGAAAAATTTGAACTGGATTTTTCCCTGATTGTGATTTCGGACAAGCCGGTGGATAAGCTGATTGCAGCCATCAGCAATGTTTCCGAAATCGCAGAGGTTTTAGCTGAGCCCATTGATTTATCTAAGATGCCGTGCAGCGAAGAAGGAAAGAGCGCCGCACCCGGGCAGAAAAAAGAAGAGCAGAAGGCAGTACCGGCAAAGGCAGCCGCAGCTCCGGCAGCGGACAAAAAGACCGGTGTGGCAAAGCAGGCAGGCGGCAAACCTATTGTAAACCGTACCGTCCGTGTGGATATTGAAAAGTTAGACGTGTTAATGAACCTTGTCAGCGAGCTTATTATCGCCAAAAACTCTCTGGTAGCGGCATCCAATGCCCAAAAGAGCGCCAGTGACAAGGCTCAGAACAAAGTAAACGAGCAGATTGAATATCTGGAGAGCGTGACCACCAGCCTTCACGAGTCCGTTATGAAGGTACGAATGGTTCCCATTGAAAGCGTTGTCAGCAAGTTCCCGAGAATGATTCGTGACCTGACAAAGAAGCTGGACAAAAAGATGGAGCTTTATATGTCCGGTGAAGAAACCGAAATGGACCGTACCGTAGTGGATGAAATCGGCGACCCGCTGATGCATCTTCTGCGTAACTCCGCCGACCACGGCATTGAAAGCGCCGAAGTCCGTGCGGAAAGAGGCAAGCCCGAAGTCGGTTCCATCTGGCTGGATGCTTACCAGGACGGCAACAACGTTGTCATTGAAGTAAGGGACGACGGTAACGGTATCGATACGGAAGTCGTTAAGAATAAGGCTATCAGTCGTGGCACCATCACACCGGAGCAGGCAGCAGGCATGTCCGAAAAGGAAATTATTGATTTACTGTTCCTCCCCAGCTTCTCCACCTCCGAAAAGGTTACGGATGTATCTGGACGAGGCGTAGGTCTGGACGTTGTAAAGAGTAAAATTGAAGCCTTAAGCGGTGAAGTGGAAGTAAAGAGCGTGCTCGGAGTCGGCAGTACCTGGATTATCCGTCTGCCTCTGACACTGGCTATTATCCAGGCACTGATGGTGGTAATCGGCGGCGAAAAGTATGCAATTTCCTTAGGCTCAATTCAGACCATCGAGGATATTCCCACAGATGAAATCCGCTTAATCCAGAACAAGGAGGTCATTCATCTGCGCGGTAATGTCATTCCGCTTATCCGTATGGACAAGGAGTTGGATACCGTAAGCACCAAGGGACCGGATGAAAACATGACCATCCTGATTGTGAAGAAGGGCGATAAGCTGGCAGGTCTTGTGGTGGATGAACTGCTTGGACAGCAGGAAATCGTTATCAAGTCCATGGGCAAGTACATTGACAACAAGTGCAGGCTTATCAGCGGCGCTACCATCCTGGGCGATGGCGAAGTAGCCCTGATTTTAGATACAAACGTATTGTTATAAGCAGGAGGAGAGTAAAATGGAAGAGATTAAAGTAGCAGGCGAAACCGCCCAGTTTATCGTGATACGTCTTGGACAGGAACAGTACGGTATTGACATCAGTTACATAGAAAATATTGTGAGAATGCAGCACATCACCAGAGTGCCCAAGCTGGCGCCCTATCTGAAAGGGGTCATCAACCTGCGCGGCGAGGTCATTCCCATTATGTGCCTTTCCATGAAAATGGGACTGCCTGTAGAAGAGGAAACCAAGGAAAGCCGTATCATTATCATCAAGATGGAGCAGTGCGGCACCCTCGGCCTTATCGTGGATGAGGTAAAGGAAGTGGTTACCCTCGATATGACGGAGCAGGTGGAGAAGTTAGCATTCAAAAAAGAGGACAAGAGCAATTTTGTACAGGGCGTAGGAAAGTGTGCCGGCGGTCTTATTTCCCTGCTTGACTTAAATGCGGTAACCGCAGAAAAGTAGGAAGCAAACGATAAAGGAGAACAGTGCATGGCAGATCATGACATGAGCCTGGAAAAAGTGACGGAAAACTATTTTGACGTATTGAGAGAAATTGGCAATATCGGGGCAGGTAATGCCATGACCGCACTTTCCCAGATGCTGCAGTGTAAAGTAGATATGCAGGTTCCGCAGGTCAAACTGCTGGAATTTAAGGATGTCGGCGCTCTTATGGGCGGCGAGGAACAGATTATGGTGGGCATTTATCTTGCCGTAGAGGGAGATATTACCGGCAGCATTATGTTCCTTGTCAAACAGGACAGCGCCAAGCATCTGGTAAACAAGATTATGATGGGGATGGGAGGCAGCGAGGGTCCCGGCTTGAATGAAATGGAGCTTTCCGCTATGAAAGAGGTAAGCAACATTATTACGGGAGCGTACTTAAACTCTTTGTCCGCACTTACCAATTTGAAAATTTATCCTTCACCGCCGGAGCTTGCTGTAGACATGGCAGGAGCTATTTTAAGCGTGCCGGCTATTGAATTCGGAGCCATAGGGGACAAAATCCTTTTGATTCAGTCACAGTTTTACGACGACACAATGATTGATGGCTATTTTATTCTGATTCCGGATTTGGAATCCTATGCTAAGATACTGCGTTCACTTGGAATGATGTAGATGGGAGTAAACATGGGTGAATTGATAAAAGTGGGTATGGCCGATTTTAAGATATGTTCCGGCACGGACGGTCTGACCACCCTGGGGCTGGGGTCCTGCGTTGGCATTGCCATCCGGGATACCCTGACACATATAGGGGGACTGGCGCATGTCATGCTGCCGGACAGCACCGCTATCCGCGGAGGCAGCGACAATATTCCGAAGTTTGCGGATACTGCAATCAGGGAAATGGTGCGCCAGATGGAAGAAATGGGAGCAAGAAGAAGCAGGATGACTGCCAAGCTTGCCGGAGGCGCTATGATGTTTGCATTTCAGAATAAGTCGGATATGGTCCGCGTAGGAGAGCGAAATGTAGAAGCATCCAAAGAGATTCTGCGGAGTATGCAGATACCGGTCATCGCGGAGGATACCGGCGAAACTTACGGACGAACCGTTATTTTTTACCCGGAAACGGGCGACTACGTGATCAGAGCGGTGGGAAAGCCGGAAAAAACCATTTAAGGTCTGGCTTTCGGAAAGGCATGGTAGTTTATGAAAAGAAGGAATATACCGCTGATTTTAATGCTGGTGGCGGGTGCTGTTACCGGCATTATTACTTGTGTGAAGGGCTATTCCATTGTGGAAAAGCTGACAGCGTTATTGATTTCATTAGTTGTGTTTTATCTGATAGGGGTGTGCTTCAAAACCCTTCTGGATGTTTTTGACAGACAGAATGCCGAAAGGCAGAAGGCGGAGGAAGAAGCGGAACAGGAGCAGGCGCAGAAGGAAAAAGAACAGGCAGCCGGTAAGACGGAAGGAAAGTAAGGAAGCCGGCACAGGCAGCATGCAGGAAGGAAGACAGTAAGCAGCCGACACAAGGCTGACCGTCAAAAGTAAGAAGGGAAAGGCAGAGTTCAAACCATGGATGAAGCAGGCAGAAAAAAGCTTTGGACAGAGTATGATAAAAGCAGAACCCCGGAGTTAAGAGAAAAAATCATATTGGAATATGCACCGCTTGTCAAACTGGTGGCGGGCAGACTCAGCATGTATCTGGGGTATAATGTAGAGTACGACGATCTGGTCAGCTATGGAATTTTCGGTCTGATTGATGCCATTGACAAGTACGACTACGCAAAGGAAGTCAAATTTGAAACTTATGCCAGTCTGCGTATCCGTGGAGCCATTCTGGACCAGATAAGAAAAATGGACTGGATTCCCCGAACTATAAGGCAGAAACAGAAACGCATCGATGCGGTCTGCAAGGACATTGAAACAAGACTGGGCAGGAGCGCCACGGATGAAGAAATTGCATCGGAACTGGGTATTTCGGATGATGAATATCTGGAATGGCAGAGCCAGATGAAAATAACCAACGTGGTTTCCCTGAACGAATATATGGAACAGGGCGCGGAGGTACCGGCGGAGGGCAATCAGTTTACCACCTCACGGTTTGACAGCCCGGAGGAAAACATTGAAAAGGAAGAGCTGAAAAAGGTGTTGGAAGAGTCCCTGGAGCAGCTTACCGAAAAAGAAAAAAAGGTCATTCTTCTTTATTATTATGAAGACCTGACACTGAAAGAAATCAGCAACGTACTGGAGGTTTCCGAATCCCGTATTTCCCAGCTCCATACCAGAGCGTTACAGAAGATGAAAACGAAAATGGGAGATTACATGGGAATTTTTGCAGGATGATGGAGGATATGGCTTATGCAGAATGCGTATTTTAAAATTACATCTGACGGCAGCAAATTCGGATTGTTACTGGAACCGCCAAAAAACGGCGGAGAACCCTTAAATATAGCCGAAGTCATGGATTACTTAAAGGAACAGGGAATGGTATTCTCTTTTGAAATGATTAGTGATGCCATAGAGTCCGGCGAGCGTAAGATTTTACCCCTCGGAACCGGTAACTGTCCCCGCATCAACATGGAATATGATGTCAGGGTTACCGAAGACGCCATGCAGGCATATGTAAGGCTTTTCAGTCCGTCCGACACCGGTGCGGCTTTGACTGCCGGCGAAATTATCCGCGGACTGGCGCAGAAACAGATAAAGGTGGGCATCCTGGAGGAAGCCATAAAAGAAGCCATAGAAAAAGAAATGTACTGTACCGACATTCTGGCAGCGCAGGGCAGCCCCATAAGGGAAGGAAAGGATGCATATATTACCTATCTGTTCAATACGGACCCCAAGGTACGTCCTACGTTAAATGAAGACGGCAGTGTGGATTTCTTCCATTTGAATACCTTAAATCCCTGTAAAAAAGGAGACGTTCTGGCAAGGCTTACGAAAGAGGACCCGGGCGAGGTGGGCATGACCGTTTACGGAGCCAGTGTAAAGCCGAAGCCCGTCAGGAGAGCCTCTCTCCGAAGCGGAAAAAACCTGACGGTTTCCGAAGACGGTACGGAGCTCATTTCCGAAGTGGACGGTCATGTTTCGTTCCTGGACGGCCGGGTTTTTGTATCCGATGTATTGGAATTAAAGAATGTGGATACTTCCACAGGCAATATAGATTTTGAAGGCAGTGTTACGATTGAAGGCAATGTGCAGTCCAACTTTTCCGTGAATGCGGGTGGAAACATTCTCGTACGTGGGCTGGTGGAAGGGGCCACCTTAAAATCCGGTGGGGATATCATTCTTATCCGCGGCATGGCGGGAGCCGGAAAGGGCAGCCTGACGGCGGGCGGCAATATTGTTGCCAAGTTTCTGGAAAACACCACGGCTTCGGCCGGCGGTTATGTGCGCTCGGAGTCCATTCTGCACAGTACCGTAACGGCAAAAGAAGAAATTACCGTAGACGGAAGGAAAGGCTTTATTTCCGGCGGTAAAATCGCAGCCACAAATCTGGTGGAGGCAAAGACCTTAGGCTCCCATCTGGGAACGAACACCGTCATTGAAGTAGGGGTAATTCCCGACAGAAAGGACAGACTGAACAAGGTCAGGAAAAGCATCGGCGAGCTGACAAAGAAAATTCATGACATAGACCCGGTGATTGTAATGTATTCGCAGAAGTATAAGCAGGGTGTTTCCATCAGCATGGACCAGATGAAGTATCTGAAGAACTTAATTCAGGCAAGGGAACAGTGCACAAAAGAGCTGAAGGAATTTACCGCTGAAGCGGAAGAAATCGAAAGCATGATATCCAGACAGGCAGATGCCCAGGTAATTGTCCACGGAGAGGTATATCCCGGTGTACGTATTGTAATCGGAGATGTTTCCATGTCGGTACCCGGCAATATGCAGTACTGCCGCTTTATCAGGCTGCGCGGAGATGTGAAAATGGTAGGAATTTAAAGGGAGGTAGTTGTATGGCAATCGGTGGAATTGAAATGACATCCATAGTCAGGTCGCAGGATTATACGGCCATTAAATTTAACGAAGACAGCAAAGGTGTCATGCAGCAGAGCAACCTGATAACCAGTATGCATCAGCAGGAGGAGCAGAGGGCAAAACAGGTCAACCAGGGAAAGGATGCGGACTGGCAGCAGAAAAAATTCGATGCCAGGGAAAAGGGTAACGGTCACTATGCCGGCAATTCCGGACAAAGAAAGAAGAAACAGGAAGAGGAAAAAGCGAAAAATGCTTTGTATCACAGCTCCGGCTTTGATATCAAGATTTGAAAGCGTAAGGTGGAGAGCATATGACAACATTGGAAATCGTTTTGCTGATTTTGGGAATTGCCATTTTTGTACTCAGTTTTTTTGTGTTTGGTGGAAACAGCAGACAGGATCTGACGGAAATCAGGGAAGAAGTGAAGGAAGAGGTCAGGCAGGCGGTAAACGTGCAGATGGCGGAGGCAGGCAGACGGTGGGAAGACACCCTGCGCGAAAAAGCGGAGGATGCTGTGAACAATACGGAACGGGAACTATCCAAGGTTTCCAACGAAAAGATTATGGCGGTCAGTGAATACTCCGACACAGTGCTTGCGGAAATCGATAAAAACCACAAAGAAGCCATGTTTCTATATGACATGCTCAATGACAAGCATAAGGATATAGGCAGAACCATTGACCTGGCAACGGATTTTAAGGGCTTGGACGATATTGCGGAAGAGACCTTTGAAACGAATATTCCGGTGGCTGAGGTGTCTGCTTATGAGGAAGCATCTGCTGAGACACAGACCGCAGATTCGAATTCTGTTAAAGAAACGAAGTCCGGAACCCTGCAGATGAATCAGACGGATATCAGCTTTATGCAGGACGGCGGCAACAATAACGAACGGATACTGGAGCTGCACAAGCAGGGAAAATCCAATGTTTCCATAGCTAAGGAGCTGGGGCTCGGCGTGGGCGAAGTCAAGCTGGTAATTGACCTGTTTGAAGGCATGAAATAAGGACAGAAGGAACAGAAGCATGAAATTGAAGTACTATTTACGGGGACTGGGTATCGGCATTCTGGTAACCACCGTGATTTTAAGCTTAGCCAGTGTCGGCAGGAAAAACATGACGGATGAAGAGGTCGTGAAGAGGGCAAAGGAACTGGGAATGGTGGAAAGCACTCTGCTTTCCGACCTGCCGGACCAGACAAAAACGGATGAGGTCAGACCCACGGAGCCGGAAATCAGCTTGCAGCCGGAAACATCGGAGCCGGAAGAGTCGGCTTCCACACCGGAAACACCGGAGGCTCCGGAAGAAACACCTGTGGCTCCGGAAGATACACCGGTCAGCCCGGAGGACGGAAATCCGGATACTCCTACAGGGGAAACAGTTACCCTGGTAATCGGAAGAGGAGAGAGCTCCACCACCGTGAGCAAAAACTTAAAGAAGGCGGGAATCGTGGAGGATGCCGCCGCCTTTGACAGATTTTTATGCAATAACGGCTATGATAAAAAAATCATAACGGGCACCTATGAAATCCCGTACGGAGCATCCGAAGAGGAAATCGCAAAAATCATTACAAGAAAGTAGAAACCCCTTGCAATAGGGGTTTTCTTATGTTATAATTCGAATGTTGTGACAAAAAACACGTAAATTTATTCGCAGCCGGTGTCAGTTTTCTTCAAAAAGGAACAGATTAGCTGTGGAGGCGTCCGTATTTTAACGCAGATGCGGAGGAAAAATTTACGGAAGACTATTAACCAAACGGAGGTAAAAACATGAGCGTTATTTCTATGAAACAGTTACTTGAAGCAGGTGTTCATTTCGGACATCAGACCAGAAGATGGAACCCTAAGATGGCTCCTTACATCTTCACCGAGAGAAATGGTATCCACATCATCGACTTACAGAAGTCTGTAGGCAAGGTGGATGAAGCTTACAAAGCCATTTCCGAAATTGCTGCACAGGGCGGCACCATTCTTTTCGTAGGTACCAAGAAGCAGGCTCAGGATGCTGTTAAGACAGAAGCTGAGAGATGCGGTATGTACTATGTAAACGAAAGATGGCTTGGCGGTATGCTTACCAACTTCAAGACCATCCAGTCCCGTATTGCAAGACTTCATGCAATCGAAACCATGTCCGTAGACGGTACTTTCGATGTTCTTCCCAAGAAGGAAGTTATTGCACTGAAGAAGGAATGGGAAAAGTTAGAGAAGAACTTAGGCGGTATCAAGAATATGACCAGAATTCCTGATGCTATTTTCGTAGTAGATCCCAAGAAGGAAAGAATTTGCGTACAGGAAGCTCATTCCTTAGGAATTACTCTGTTAGGTATCGGCGATACCAACTGCGATCCCGAAGAATTGGATTACATCATTCCCGGTAATGATGACGCTATCAGAGCCGTAAAGCTTATCGTTTCCAAGATGGCAGATGCAGTTATCGAAGCAAAGCAGGGCGAAGCTGTTTATACAGACGCTGACGTAGAAGCTGCTTCCGAAAATGCAGATGTAGAAGAAATCGCAGCTAACGAAGAATAAGAATAACGAAAGGACAGGGTAAACTTATTATGGCAAATATTACCGCAGCTATGGTAAAAGAACTGCGTGAAATGACCGGCGCAGGTATGATGGATTGTAAAAAGGCTTTAACAGAAACAGACGGAAATATGGATGCCGCTGTTGAAGTATTAAGAAAAAGCGGTGCTGCTAAGATGGAAAAGAAGCAGAGCAGAATCGCAGCAGAAGGTATTGCCCGCGTTGCTGTAAAGGACAATGTAGCGGTTGTAGCGGAAGTTAACTCCGAAACTGACTTCGTTGCCAAGAACGAAACCTTCCAGGAATTCGTTCAGACCGTAGCCGATACCGCACTTGCATCCGACTTAAACGGCGGAGCAAACGGCGAAGACATCGATGCACTTCTTAACATCAACGGACTGAATGACTTACTCGTTGAAAAGACTGCAACAATCGGAGAGAAGTTATCCATCCGCAGATTTGCAAAGGTTACCGGTGATATCGTTACTTCCTATATCCACGGTGGCGGAAGAATCGGTGTTATCATTGCAGCAAAGGGTACCAACAACGATGCGGCAAAAGAAGCGCTGACCAACATCGCTATGCAGGTTGCAGCAATGAATCCTCAGTACATCAGCAGAAATGATATTTCTGAAGAAGAACTTGCTAAGATTAAAGACATCACAACCGACAGCGCATTAAATGATGCAACAACTCTTCCCAAGCCTATCTTAAACAAGTTATTAGACAAGGCAATTAACGAGAAGTTATGGAGCGAGGATGACATCCAGCAGTTTGAAGAACATAAGAACAACATGAATTATGTATGGAATTTCCTTTCCGATGCTGCAAAGGCTAAGCTCGGTGAGCTGGCTATGGCAGACAAGGAGTCCATCGTCGCAGAGAAGATGTTCGCAGGCGTTGTAGACGGCCGCGTATCCAAGCAGTTAAAGGAAATCTGCCTTCTTGACCAGACCTATGTTAAGGCTGAAGATGGTAAGCAGTCCGTAGCTAAGTATCTTGAGTCCGTATCCAAGGATATCGTAATCACCGAGATGGTTCGTTTTGAAGTTGGTGAAGGTCTTGAGAAGAAGAACGAAGACTTCGCAGCAGAAGTTGCAGCTCAGGCCGGTATGTAATCCGTAATTTTATAAAGAAACAAAAGCAGGGCATTCCGCTTAGGTGGAGTGCCCTTTTTTGGTGAGAGAGCAGAGAACAGATTTTTGAGCAAATTAAAAAGCCAATGCTATAGCACCGGCTTTTTAATGTAAGGAGATGAGCTTTGAAAGCACATCCGTCTTATTCACCTTTTTCAAGATTTGCAAGAACCTTCTTTAACTCTTTAATCTCATTCTTGCGCTTTTCGCTGTCTTCACTTAATTTTACGATAGAAGTCAACAGTTCTTCTTTAGAAATGATATTGCTGAAGTTACGGTAGTCTTCTAAGAACTGATGTAAAATAATGTTCTTGGAAGAAGCTTCCGGCTCATACTGACGACTTAAAACATTACCGCTGTGAGTAATGCCGCTTACTTTTACAAGGTTTGCATTCAAAAGCTTACGAAGTACAGCCTGAACGGTACTCTGGCTTAATCCTCTGCCGGCATTTACAATATCAGAAGAAGTCATAGGTACACCGCTGTTCCATAAAATATTTAAGATATCCAGTTCACGTGTATTTAACATAGTAACATTCTCCTTTTGATTATAAATTTTTTATGTATCTACACTAAATAATATCACCATTTAGTATACTTTGCATTGTTGAAAATGTCAACATGCCATTGTACAAAAAATGCTTGTCTTCGCACAAAATTTAATCTTTTTAAATAATTTTTCTGATAAAAAATCAGATAGGCAAGATTTAAGAAATATGTTATAATATTTCAAGACAGATAATCCCGTTTTTACGGATGTAATTTGAGTATATCTATGAAGGAGGAACAGTATGCTGGTATCGATTATTCCTTTGTTTGATGAAGATATAGCAGTAAGAGCCTATTCTCTTTTTGTTCAGAAAAAGAATTATTTTTTAAATCCCAATCTTTTGGGAGGTGCGCAGTTTGACGGCGCCGGTCATGTGGACGGTCTGGAAGTAATTGACAATATGGGTATGGAAACTCTTTCCAATGATGCGGAGGTTTTTGTACAGGTGAGCAATATTTCCGTATTTTCCGATATTGAAAATCAGTGTGATGCCCCTCACGAAAGAGTGGTGCTCCTTTTAGACAATACGGTTTTGCCGAGTGATATGTATTTGGACAGGCTGAAAGCACTCCGGAAATCCGGATATAAGCTTGCCATCCGTAAGCTGGAGGTTTCCCAGTTTGAAGATTACAGGGAAGTTCTGCAGCTCATGGATTACATATTGTTAAATCAGAGAAAAATAGATATCAGTAAGGCAAAAATATATTTTCAGAGCCTGTTCCCCAATATTAAGCTGTGTGCGGTTGGCGTGGACAGTATGGAAACCTTTGAAAAACTGAAAGCTGCCGGCGGCTATTCCCTGTACGAAGGCGAATTTTTCCGTATTCCTGGCAACCGGAGCGAGCACGAGGTTTCTCCGCTTAAGGTCAACTACATTCAATTATTGAACATGGTAAACAGCCCGGAATTTGAACTGACGGAAGCGGCGGACATTATTGGAAGGGATACCGCACTGGTTATTTCCTTATTAAAGATGGTAAACCGTATGACGCGAAACTCCACCATTACGTCCATCCGGCACGCGGCAGCCATGCTGGGCGAAAAAGAACTCCGCAAGTGGCTGATTACGGCAGTGGCGGGACAACTTTATACGGATAAACCCAACGAACTGACCAGAATGTCCTTGCTCAGGGCGAAGTTTGCGGAAAATTTAGCACCCGTATTTTCCATGGCAATCCAGTCATCGGAGCTTTTCCTGATGGGACTCTTTTCCGTATTGGATGTTATTCTGGATATGCCCATGAAGGACGCACTGGAAACGATAAGGGTTTCAAAGAATATCAGCGATGCGCTTGTTTACCATAAGGGTATCTTTGCATTCCCGCTTGAATTTATCCTGCAGTATGAAAATGCAAACTGGCAGGAGGTTTCAAGACTGATGATTGTGCATAATATTGAGATGCAGCCGGTTTACGATGCTTATCTGAATGCACTCCGTTGGTACAGGGATACAATTTTTGCAGATACTGACAGTCAGACTGCAGAGGAAAAACCGGAGGAATAGAAATGTCAGTTATTGACCAGAGCAAAATCCGCAACTTTTGTATCGTTGCCCATATTGACCATGGTAAATCAACCTTAGCGGATAGAATTATTGAAAAAACAGGACTTCTGACCAGCAGGGAAATGCAGGCGCAGGTTCTGGACAACATGGATCTGGAAAGGGAAAGAGGTATTACTATCAAAGCCCAGACCGTTCGTACGGTTTACAAAGCGCAGGACGGTGAGGAATACATTTTTAACCTGATTGATACCCCGGGACATGTGGACTTTAATTACGAAGTCAGCCGTTCCTTAGCTGCATGTGACGGCGCCATTCTGGTGGTGGATGCCGCACAGGGCATAGAAGCGCAGACACTTGCCAATGTGTATCTGGCACTGGACCACAATCTGGATGTATTTCCGGTTATAAACAAAATCGACCTGCCGAGTGCACAGCCGGAAAAGGTCATTGAAGAAATTGAAGACGTTATTGGTATTGAGGCACAGGACGCTCCGCTGATTTCCGCGAAAAACGGCATCGGCATTGAGGAAGTGCTGGAAGCCATTGTGAAAAAAATTCCGGCGCCGGTTGGTGACCCGGATGCCCCGCTGCAGGCGCTTATTTTCGACTCCTTATACGACTCGTACAAGGGTGTTATTGTGTTTGTGCGAATTAAAGAAGGCCGGGTAAAGAAGGGGACTGTCATCCGCATGATGGCAACCGGTGCGGTGGAAGAAGTGGTGGAGGTCGGCTACTTTGGCGCCGGACAGTTTATTCCCTGCGAGGAACTGACGGCAGGCATGGTTGGTTATATTACCGCCTCCATTAAAAACGTCAGGGATACGGCGGTCGGTGATACGGTTACCGACAACAACAATCCCTGCAAAGAGCCTTTGCCGGGTTATAAAAAAGTAAACTCCATGGTTTACTGCGGTATGTATCCGGCGGACGGAGCCAAGTATCCGGACCTTAGGGATGCTTTGGAAAAACTGCAGTTAAACGATGCTTCCTTAAATTACGAACCGGAGACATCCGTGGCTCTGGGATTTGGTTTCCGCTGTGGTTTCTTAGGACTCCTGCATCTGGAAATTATTCAGGAAAGACTGGAGCGCGAGTACAATCTGGATCTGGTTACCACGGCTCCCGGTGTTATTTACAAGGTGCACAAGACAAACGGGGAAGTGATTGAGCTGACGAATCCGTCCAACCTGCCGGACCCTTCCGAAATCGAGTACATGGAAGAGCCCATAGTCAGTGCCGAAATCATGGTTACCACCGAATTCATCGGTTCCATTATGGAGCTTTGCCAGGAAAGACGCGGCAGATATCTCGGCATGGAATATATAGAAGAAACCCGTGCTCTCTTAAAGTACGAGCTTCCGTTGAACGAAATCATTTACGATTTCTTTGATGCCTTGAAATCCCGTTCCAGAGGCTATGCTTCCTTCGATTATGACTTAAAGGGCTACGAACAGAGTCGTCTGGTAAAGCTGGATATTCTGGTAAACAGAGAGGAAGTGGATGCACTTTCTTTTATAGTGCATGCGGACAGCGCCTATGAACGCGGCAGAAAAATGTGCGAAAAGTTAAAGGATGAAATTCCCAGACATCTGTTTGAAATTCCCATTCAGGCAGCAGTCGGCGGCAAAATCATTGCCAGGGAAACTATCAAGGCCATGCGGAAGGATGTGCTTGCCAAGTGCTACGGCGGTGACATTTCCCGTAAGAAAAAGCTCTTAGAGAAGCAAAAAGAAGGCAAGAAGCGTATGCGCCAGATTGGTAATGTGGAAGTGCCCCAGAAGGCATTTATGAGCGTTCTGAAGCTGGATGACAGAAATTAAAAACGTGTCAGGAATTGGTATCGGTAATTCCAGACAGAAATAGAGCAAATCATGAAATCTATCAGTATCTATATTCATATCCCATTTTGTGTTAAAAAATGTCAATATTGTGATTTCCTTTCTGCACCGGCGGACAGCCGGACGCAGGAAGTGTATTTGCGCGCCCTGAAACAGGAGATTAGAGAACAGGCTGCCCGTTACCGGGAGTATGAAGTGCAGACAGTTTTCATCGGCGGAGGCACGCCGACCGCCGTGCCGTGCGAAAATCTCTGTGAGGTTTTAAAAACGGTATTTTCCTTTTACCGGATGAACCCGCATGCGGAAATCAGTATGGAAGCCAACCCGGGTACCGTTACGAAGGAAGCTCTTTTGTCGTACCGGAAAGCCGGTATAAACAGGATCAGTATCGGCCTGCAGTCCGCCGACGACGTGGAACTGAAGCTGCTTGGCAGAATTCACACCTACAGGGATTTTCAGCAGACCTACCGGTGGGCGCAGGAAGCCGGCTTTACCAACATCAATCTTGATATTATGTCGGCTCTTCCCGGACAGAGTGTGGAAAATTACAAAAAGACACTGGAAACGGTTCTTTCCTTAAAGCCGCAGCATATTTCCGCGTACAGCCTGATTGTGGAGGAGGGGACTCCCTTTTATGAAAAATACGGGCAGGAGAGTGAAAAACTGCAGGCAACCGGTGAAAAGCAGCCCGACCTTCCTTCTGAAGAAGAGGAGCGGGAAATGTATGCCCTGACGGAAAAGCTGCTTGCCGCTGCCGGATACCACCGCTATGAAATTTCCAATTATGCACTTCCCGGCAGGGAGTGCCGTCACAATCTTGTGTACTGGAAGCGGGGTAACTACGTGGGCTTCGGACTGGGCGCTGCCTCCATGGTGGAAAACGTACGCTTTGAAAACATCCGGGAAATGCAGGAATATCTGGCAGAATATGCGGGCATGCCGGATGCAGAGCCGGTGTTTGCGGAGGTGGCACAGGGGGATGCGCAGGTGCTTTCGAACGAGCAGGAGTTTTCCTTGCGTGAGGATACTCACTCTGAAAACGAGCAGGAGCTTTCGATAAGAGAGAATGTTCATCCGCTTTCGCCCCAAGAACAGATGGAGGAAACCATGTTCTTGGGACTACGGCTAACAGAGGGCATATCCAAGGCAAAGTTTCATCGGCAGTTCGGCGTCTCCATGGAGCAGATTTACGGGGAAGTCATACGGAAAAATACAGCCAAGGGTCTTCTCATCGACGAAGCCGGGTATGTCTGCCTTACCCGGGAGGGCATGGATTTATCCAACTATGTTATGGCACAGTTTTTACTGGATGAGGTCTGACGGGCAAAACGGCAGGGCAGTAGGGGCGGCAGGGCAGGCTGACATCGGCAGAGGACCGGTGGCGACCCCGGAGATTTTAGTTTCCGGAAGGTGGAAAGGCACCTTGGAGATTATAGTTTCCGGAAGGTGGAAAGGCACCTTGGAGATTTTAGGTTCCGGAAAGTGGAAAGGCACTTCAGAGGTAGAAGCTTCATAGAATATTATAAATCTGCTTTTGGAGGTTCTCTTGAAGACTTTTCAAAAACCTTTATCCGCAGAGGAGGAAGCTGCTTACATCCATGTTCTGAAAGACGGCAGTCCGCAGGAAGCTAAGGAAGCAAAGGATATTCTGGTTATCCGGAACATGCGGCTGGTTGCTCATATTGCAAAAAAATATCAGAATGCCGAAGAGGATATGGAGGATTTGATTTCCATCGGAACCATCGGGCTGATTAAAGCAGTGGATACATTTGATGCCGGCAAGGGCAGACTGGCTACTTATGCCTGCCGTTGTATAGAAAATGAACTTCTGATGATGTTTCGGAGCCGGAAAAAAACATCCCGGGAGGTTTCTTTGTTTGAGTCCATCGGAATGGACAAAGAGGGGAATGAAATCAATCTTTTAGATGTCATGGAAGGGCAGCAGACGGATGTGGTGGAACAGATGACACTTCTTGACAACATCCGGCAGATGTATTTTTTTATGGATAAAATTCTGACAAAACGGGAAAAAGAAATTCTGGTACTCCGCTACGGAATCCTGTCCGGCAGGGAAATGACCCAGAATGAGATAGGACGCAAAATGGGGATTTCCCGAAGCTACGTTTCCCGTATCGAAAAAAAAGCGCTTCTCAAACTGAAAAATGAATTTGTAAAAATTCATGCATATTCTTAATTCTATTCAAGTTCATAATTCAACGCAAGTTCATAATTCAACGCATGTTCATAATTCAACGCATGTTCATTACTTTACGCAGGTTTTTAACTCTGCTCTTGTTCTTAATTCTATGCCCGGCAGCCGGCTCTGCGGCTGCCGTGGAAAAGTCTCTGTGTTCTCATATTTTCAATTCTTAAATTTGCATTTTTCCAATATTTATTAAGTTATTTCCACATATTCAAATTTAAAGGAGGTTTTTATGTTTCAGGTATTTTATGCAGGCGGCATTCAGGGGATGAATGCCTACAAAGTGCGTGTGGAAGCGGATGTTTCCAATGGTCTGCCGGGATTTGAAATGGTAGGCAGTCTGGCATGCGAGGTCAGAGAAGCAAAAGAAAGGGTGCGGGTTGCCATGAAAAATGCCGGATTTCCGCTGCCGGTGGCACGCATTACAGTCAACCTGTCACCGGCACAGATTAAAAAAGAAGGCACCGGATATGATCTGGCGATTGCAACAGCTATACTGGCATGTATGGGAATGGTGAAAAAAGAAGGTCTGGAAAGCACTGCTTTTTTGGGAGAACTGGCTCTGAGCGGCGAAGTACATAAAACGGACGGAGCGCTGCCCATTGCCCTGCAGCTGCAAAAAGACGGGATACAACGGCTGGTGGTTCCCTGCGCAAACGTGGAGGAATGCCGGATGGTACCCGGGCTTACGGTGGTACCTATGCGGGATATGCAGGATTTATCAGCATTCTTACGGACAACGGAAGAGAAAAGAAAAGAGTGGGAGGTGAGGGGAGCCGGAGTAAACGCCGGGCAGGACAGGACGGAATTCATGCAGGCAAATGCCGGGCAGGACAGGACGGAATTCATGCAGGCAAATTCGGAACAGAACATGCTGGACTTTTCGCAGGTAAGTGGACAGGAAAGCATGAAACGCGCGGCTTGTGTAGCAGCAGCCGGTTTTCACCATCTCCTTTTTTCGGGACCGCCGGGAGCCGGAAAAACCATGATTGCCCAGAGGATTCCGGGAATATTGCCGCCGCTTACGAGGGAAGAGCAGCTGGAGGTTATGAGCATTTACAGTATTGCCGGAAAACCTCTGACAAAAATGCGACCTTTTCAGGCACCACATCATACGATATCCCCGCAGGCTCTGGCGGGAGGCGGCAGAATTCCCAAGCCCGGCGTTTTGTCACTGGCTCATCGCGGAATTTTGTTCCTGGATGAAATGCCCGAGTTTTCCGCAAACGTGCTGGAGGTATTGCGGCAGCCTTTGGAGGAGAAAAAAGTGCAGATTGCAAGAACTCAGGGCGTTTACCGGTACCCGGCGGAGTTTATGCTTGTCTGTGCTCTTAATCCCTGTCCCTGCGGATATTTTCCCGACCGTAACCGTTGCCGGTGTACGGAGCCGGAGATCCGGCATTATCTTGGAAAAATTTCAGGACCTATCTTAGACAGGATAGATATCTGCGTGGAGGCAGCGCCGGTTACCATTAAGGATTTGGATGCCCCGGCTTCCGGATACGACACGAAGACCTTGCGTGTAATGGTAGAAGAGGCAAGAGAAATGCAAAAGAAACGATATAGGGAGACTGCCTATGATTTTAACGGAGAAGTATCCGGCAACGATGTAAAAAAATTCTGCAGACTGGGAGAGAAAGAACAACGTTTTTTGGAACAGGCTTACGAGGCGGGACAGATGAGTGTACGTTCATATCATAAAATCATTAAACTGGCCAGAACGATTGCGGATTTAGAGCATGCAGACGAAATCAGTGTTGCTCATCTGGCGGAGGCAATCTGTTATCACAGCGGTAAAAGGTTATTTGAAAGACGGAACGAATAATACGAGCGGGGAGGATAGAAAGAAAAGCAAATGACAAAGGAATAGGAAGATAAATGTAGACGGAAGGAGAAACAAATGACAAACAGAAACAGGATACATATAGCAGATTGGGAAATAGAAAGGGAGCAGTCATATGCCTACTGGCTTATGTGTGCACCGATTGGAGACTCGGCAAAGAGCAGGCTGCTTTTGCGGTTTGGGCGTCCAAGCGGTGTTTTTGAAGCTTCGGAAAAGGCATTACTGGATAGCAATTTATCTATTGGAAAAAAGGAAAGATGGATTGCTTATATAAAGGAAAGACAAGAGGAAAATGTCAAGAGAGAGTATGAGGAATTGCAGATAAAGGGCATTTTATTTTATCCGGAATATCATCCGCATTACCCGGCGAAGCTGCTGTCCATTCCGGCGCGACCGTTTGGTATCTTTGTAAAAGGAAAGCTGCCTGACGTACGGCAGCGAAGTCTTGCCATTGTGGGAGCAAGGGACTGCTCGGAATACGGCCAGTATGTGGCGCAGCATTTTGCGGAAAAAATGGCACAGAATGGAGTGGCAGTAATCAGTGGGCTGGCAAGGGGAATAGACGGTATAGCGCAGAGGGCGGCAATGGAAGCAGGAGGCGAAAGTTTTGGAGTGCTGGGCAGCGGAGCGGATATCTGTTACCCGAAATCCAATGAAGAATTGTATCGCATGTGTATGGAACGTGGCGGTATTCTTTCTACCTATTTACCGGGAACACCGCCCACACCGAACTTATTCCCGCCGAGAAACCGTATTATAAGCGGACTGTCGGACGGTATCTTAATCATTGAAGCGAGAGAAAAAAGCGGTACCATTATTACAGCAGATCTGGCACTGGAGCAGGGGAAGGATGTGTTTGTGATACCGGGACGTGTGACGGACAGGCTAAGTGACGGCTGCAACAGTCTAATCCGCCAGGGAGCTTCTCTTATCCAGTCACCGGAGCAGCTTTTGGAAGAACTGCACATAGGGTATGGGAAAGTGCCTGTGACGGGTTATGAGGAAGAAGAGAATCCTTATGAGCAGGGAAAGGAAAGCGGAAAAGTTCAATCTGATAACAGAGAGACATTTTCTCAGTTTACTCTTGAGGAACAGGCTTTTTTACAGTTATTTGATTTGGAACTGCTCTCCATAGAGCAAATCAGGAGAAAAATGGTTGCAAATTCTTTTCTAAAGAACATTACCCTTCCGCAGACCATGGAAATGCTGATGAAATTTGTGATTATGGGACAACTGCGGGCGGAAGGAGGCTATTATGCAAAAATGATGAGTGGTATTGGAGATAAAAGTTAAGTGTCATTTCTTAAATTACTTGTTATAGAGAAGAAAGATAACAAGGTAATTGGGGTGATATGGGAAATTACGCGGATATGAGGAAAAAACTGAAAATCTGTGTAAAAGAAAAAAGGAAATTACGCGGATATAAAAGAAAAAGCTGAAATCCGCGTAAAGGTAAAAAATAAATTACGCGGATATGAGGAAAAAACTGAAAATCCGCGTAAAGGTAAAAAATAAATTGGCTACGTCCATATAATGGTGTAAATTACAATTAAATAAAAATGAGCCATTTG